>OHFW01001249.1_pt1 | contig 9909 bp, 5 predicted proteins | sample 1567601 | NCBI WGS metagenome assembly OHFW01 (sample SAMEA3879594, study PRJEB24766) | human gut metagenome | biome: human-associated habitat; feature: feces | place: USA | collected 1985/1987 | reverse complement strand
ATATTTCGGAGATGACCATTTTGATGGCAGATTCCGATTATGAAAAAAGCGCCATTAATATGGAAGTGATCAAAGAGATGGCAAAAGAGACAACCGATATGGTTATCAAGAGTGTGGATGCTTTTGTCAACAAAGATCTCGAACTGGCACGCTGGGTCATCAACCGTGATGATGTGGTGGACGATCTTTTTGACAGTTTCCGGAAAGAACTCATCCAAAAAATCAATGAGAATGTAAAAAATGGTGAGATGGCAACGGATATGCTGATGGTCGCAAAATATTTTGAGCGTATCGGCGATCATGCAACCAACATTGCAGAATGGGTGATCTATTCTATCACCGGAAAACACGAAGACGAATAAATTTTAAGAAAACTTTTCCCTTACAGACATAAAAAAGGTATGCTAAAAGACTCCTGATTGCGATTTTACATAGATTTTACATAAAACCGACATAAGATTTACATGTAGTTTATAATATGGAATCGAAATGTAAACAATAACCTAGTATATGTCTATGTAAGGGAGAGATTATGAATATTTTTGGAATTCTGACAATGATCGGCGGTCTGGCAATGTTCCTGTACGGAATGAGTGTTATGGGTGGCGGTCTTGAAAAAATGTCCGGCGGAAAATTGGAGCGTATCTTAGAGAGCCTGACCTCGAATCCGTTTAAAGCGGTATTGCTCGGAGCCGGCGTGACAGCTGTGATCCAGTCATCCTCAGCTACAACGGTCATGGTTGTCGGTTTCGTAAATTCAGGCATCATGAAACTGTCGCAGGCGATCGGAATCATCATGGGTGCAAACATTGGAACGACAGTTACCTCATGGCTTTTGAGCCTGACCGGGATCGAGAGTTCCAATTTCCTGATCAGCATGTTAAAACCGTCCTCTTTTTCACCGGTTCTCGCACTGATCGGTATTATTATGTATATGTCCGGCAAGGACAAAAAGAAAGATATCGGTGAAATCTTACTTGGATTTGCAATCTTAATGTTTGGTATGGAGACAATGAGCGATGCTGTAAAGCCGCTTGCGGATGTGCCGGAGTTTACCGATATTCTGACGATGTTCAACAATCCGGTATTTGGCGTGTTAGCAGGAGCGCTGCTCACCGCAGTCATTCAGAGTTCTTCGGCTTCTGTTGGTATCCTGCAGGCATTGTCTGTCACAGGAGCATTTACTTATGGTTCGGTTATTCCGATTATCTTAGGACAGAATATCGGAACCTGTGTCACAGCGATGATCTCAGCAATCGGTGCAAACCGGGGCGCAAAGAGAACCGCATTCGTGCATTTATATTTCAACATTATCGGAACCTTATTATTCCTTACAGTATTTTATATTGGAAATGCAATCTTTCGTTTTGAATTTGTCGGGGAGACGGTAGGAGTTGCAGGGATCGCGCTGATCCACAGTATTTTTAATGTCTTTACAACTGTAGTATTATTTCCGTTTATCCGTGGGCTGGAAAAACTGGCTTACCTTACAATCCCGGAATCTGACGAGGAAAAATCTGCCAAAGAAGATGTGTTTGCCATTTTAGATGAGCGTTTTGTGAGCAGTCCTGCATTTGCGATCGAGCAATGTAAAACTTTAGTAAACCAGATGGCAGAGATCACAAAAAACAGTTTTATCGAGGCAATGGAATGTATCAAAGAGCCTTCGGATCAGAAATTTGCGGAAGTGATCGCAAAAGAAAACCGCGTAGATGTGTATGATGATAAAATCAGCGCCTATCTGACGAAATTAAACAGTGGGGATCTTTCTTATACGGACAGTCTGCGGGTGACTTCACTTTTACACTGTCTGACGGATTTTGAGAGAATTTCCGATCATGCGGTAAATGTGGTAGAATGTGTACAGCAGATGCAGAAAGAGGATGCAAAGTTTTCTAAGAAGGCGGAGGATGAGATGAACATTTACTCCAAAGCCGTGAGGGATATCTTGGAGAGAACGACCGGAGCGTTTATCAATACCGATATTCCACTTGCGCGTTCCGTGGAACCGTTAGAGGAAGTCATTGACGGTCTGAACAAAACGGTAAAAAAACATCATATGAAGCGTCTGCGCAAGGGAAAATGCACGATCGGACTTGGACTGGTACTCTCGGATCTTGCCATGAACTACGAGCGTGTTGCTGATCACTGCTCCAATATCGCAGTATATATGATGCAGTTGAATGATACCGGTCTGGAGGAACACAGTTTTACAGAGCAGATGGATGAAAAAGAGAGTGCAGAATTTACAAAACTGGAAAATGAATTTGAACAAAAATATGAGATAGATTAAATCCGGGAAGAAATTCGCAGCACAATTATTGTGTTGCGAATTTTTTGTGAATCAGGGAAAGACTTATAGAAAAAACAAAGCAGGCTGTATTATAATCTATTTATAGAGCGAACAGTGGGAGGAAATGATTATGGCAACAATCTATATTGTAGAAGATGATGTAAATATCCGCGAGATCGAGCGCTATGCGCTAAAAAACAGCGGATATCAGGTAGAAGAATTTGAGTGCGGTGCAGATCTTTTTAAAAGGTTAGAGAGCAAAGTTCCGGCCCTGATTTTATTAGATATCATGCTTCCGAATGAGGATGGACTTGATATTCTGACCAAAATCCGTGCAGATAAAAACACAGCAAAAGTGCCGATTATTATGGTGACGGCAAAAACATCCGAGCTTGACAAAGTAAAAGGGTTAGACCTCGGAGCGGACGATTACATTTCCAAGCCGTTTGGTGTGATGGAACTGATCTCCCGTGTCAAAGCGTTATTGCGCAGAACGATGAATACGCAGGAAGAATCACAGATTGCCTACGAAAATATTCTGGTGGATAATGATAAACACGCCGTTTACGTGGATGGAAAACTGTGTGAACTCACCTACAAAGAATTTGAACTTTTAAAATACCTTGTCATCAACAAGGGAATCGTGCTGTCGCGGGATAAGATCATGAACCAGGTATGGGGCTTTGATTATGAGGGTGAGAGCCGGACAGTCGATATGCATATCAAGACGCTGAGACAGAAACTTGGAGAGGCGGGAAGCCATATCAAGACAGTGCGCAATGTCGGTTACATGGTGGAGTGACGTCCGTTAAGGAGCAGGGAAAAGGCAGGACAGACGTAAGACGGTGATGGGATGAAAAAGAAAATCAACAGCAAATTTATGCTGATCTCAGCGATTGCAATTATTGTCATGGCAATCTGTGCCATGGTGCTTTTTTATGATATATTGAAAAAACAGATTTTTGACGATCTGAAGGCAAACGCCCATGTGATCTCCATGATGAACCCGGAGGATCTGCCGGATGAGATCAACTATAATCTGAATAAAGATGGGCTGCGTATCACGCTGATCAATGAGGATGGAACCGTCATCTATGACAGCATGGAAGACGAGTCGAAGATGGAAAATCACAGGGAACGACCGGAGATCGTTTCTGCATTGGCAGCCGGAGAGGGGCGTGCGATGCGGAAATCGACTACGTCCGCAAAACATACTTTTTATTATGCAATGAGAACAGATGACGGAAAAGTTCTGCGTATTGGAAAAGACAGTAACAGCATCTACAGTCTGATCATCAAGATGGTATATCTCACGTTGTCTGTGGGATTCTGCGTATTTGTACTGTGCACAGTCCTTGCACACAGGCTTACCAGGCGTCTTGTGGCACCAATCGAAAAGATGGCGGACAATATTGTACTGCTGGAAGAAAATGATGTTTATGACGAGATGAAGCCATTTGTTGCGACTATCAAGCAGCAGCATGTGGATATTTTAAAACATTCCCAGATGCGTCAGGAATTTACTGCAAATGTTTCACACGAATTAAAGACACCGCTCACTGCGATTTCCGGTTATGCAGAACTCATTGCAAGTGGAATGACAAGCGGGGAGGACACCATTCATTTTGCCACGGAAATCCACAAGAGCGCAGAACGTCTGCAATATCTGATCAATGATATCATCAAGCTTTCCGAGTTAGACAGCGACGACACAAAGATCGAGTTTGAGACGTTAGACCTCCATGAGATGGCGTTAAACTGTCAGGCAATGATGGAGATCCCGGCGGAAAAGAACGAGGTGACGGTGGAAGTACAGGGAGAAGCCACCTCGGTTCGGGGAAATCGAAATCTAATAGATGAATTAATCTATAATCTTTGCAGTAACGCAGTGCGTTACAACAAAAAAGGCGGAAAAGTCACGATTATTACACGCACGGAGGACGGACATCCGACTCTGATCGTCAAAGACACTGGTATCGGTATTCCGAAGGAGGCACAGGAACGTGTCTTTGAACGTTTTTATCGTGTTGATAAAAGCCGTTCGAAATCGACCGGAGGCACAGGTCTTGGACTTGCCATTGTCAAACACATTGTGGCACAGCATGAGGCGCAGATCTCACTGGAAAGTGAGGAGGGTGCCGGTACGGAGATTAAGGTGACGTTTTTAAAATAATTAGAAAAGATGAGCTTCTGATTTTATATCGGAGGCTTATTTTATATAAAAACGTGAAAAAATATGTGATTTAGCTGTGAAAAACGTGATAAAAACATATAAAAAGATCAAAAAAACGTGAAAATTAAAATTCAAAGAAAAAACTATAGCAGTCTTTTCCATTTTTGTGTTATTATAGAAAGACAGTCATAACGACAGTACGAATGAAAATGAAAGGACAGAGTAAGTAATTATATGTTTTCCGTATCAGACATTAAAGAGACAGTGTATCCGGCGGCGTACCGGAGAGGGAAAGAGCTGTATGAGACGGCGGGGGTTTTTGATTTTTCCTATGAGTTGTATTTAGTGGATGAGCTGCCAGTGGCAGATGTCAGGGCAAAAGTTCGTGGAATCAATCAGGAGTATTATGAAGTGACAGCCACTATCGACGAGGAGTTCGGAGACGTAACGAACTGCAACTGCGGATGTGAGGCTTTTTATAATTATGAGGGGATGTGCAAGCATTGTGTGGCAATGCTTTTGAATTATGTAAACAAGAGGACTCCGATGGAGATTCTCAGGTTAAAACGGGGACAGGGCACGGAGACACCGGAAGCAGGGGAACGTCCGGTGGGGAAGATGGAGACGGCAGCGCCGTTGAAAAATCTGCTGAGCCAGTATTCCATGCGTGCAACATCCAAATATATGTTACCGGAAACCATTTACGGAAAAGTAGAGTTAGAACCTTACTTTGAGATGGATTACGGCTATGCAAGACTAGAATTTAAGATCGGAATGGAGACAAAGTATGTGTTAAAAAACATTTCTGCGTTTTTACATTCTGTTCAGGTCAATGAGAAAGTGCATTACGGCAAAAAACTTGATTTTTATCATCACATGGAAGCTTTTTCGGAGGATGCAAAGCGCCTGATCCGGTTTATGCAGCAGCAGGATGATGATAAAAAGCGCCAGAGTAAGTTCCATGCTTATTATGCCTACACCGGCGGCTATGAGCGTACCATGGAGCTTGATGGTGTGGGGATCGACCGGTTTTTGGAAGCTGTGAAAGGAACTCCTTTTCATGCAACGATCGGTTATGATATGAATGAAAGCTACATCTATAATGGAACAAAACGCAAACCAAAACTGACGCTGAAAGGTGGAAGTGCGGGAGCGTTTCTCTGCATGGAAGATCTGCCGATGATCGAGGGTGACAAGTATTATTACTTTTATGAGGATGGGGAGATTTTCCTCGGAGAGCCATTGTTAAAAGGAAAAGTATCAGACTTCTTCCAGTTTTTACACCGTCAGGTAGGGGGAGACTGCTATATTGCAGCGGACGAACTCGCAATGTTCTGCCGGGATCTTCTGCCGATGGTGAGGGAAAGCTTCGATGTAATCCCGGAAGGATTTGACGAGGCGCTTTACGTTCCGCCGAAGCCGGAATTTGAGTTATATCTGGATCGTCAGGCAATGGATGTTGTCGGTGCGAAGCTGGTCGCAGTCTATGGGGACAATAAATACAACGTGCTTGCCAAAGTAGAACCGGGCGAGGTGCGTGATCTGTCTGAGGAGCTGCGCATCAAGAGCCTTGTGGAGCCGTATTTCAATGAGTATGACCATTCGAAGACATTTTTTGTCATTGCAAAAGACGAAGATCTGCTCTATCAGCTCGTGGCGGGTGGATTGCAGCGTTTAAGCCATTTTATGGCAATTTACACGTCGGACAAGTTCCGCAATATGAAAGTGGTCAATGCGCCGAGCGTATCCGTGGGTGTCTCCTTAAAGAGTGACCTTCTGGAATTAAAGGTACACTCCGATGAAATGTCCTCCGAGGAGCTGGCATATCTGCTTTCCAAGTACGACAGAAAGAAAAAGTATATCCGTCTGAAAAACGGGGATTTCTTAGATATCAAAGAGGATGGGATCAGTGCGCTTGCAGAAGTCAGTGAGGACTTACAGCTTACCGAGGCAAGCCTGAAAAAAGGAACCGTCGTGATCCCAAAATACCGCGCTATGTATCTGGATGCAGCACTGAAAAATAACCAGCTGCTGTCTATCGAGAAAAACAGGGAATTCAAAGGCATGGTGCGGAACATGAAAACCATCGAGGACAGTGATTATGAGGTGGTGGATTCCCTGAAAAATGTTATGAGAAACTACCAGAAAAACGGTTTCCTCTGGCTGAAAACGCTGCGGGAGAACGGTTTTGGCGGAATCCTTGCGGACGATATGGGACTTGGAAAAACGTTGCAGGTGATTGCATTTCTACTGTCAGAATTTCTGGAAAGAAGGAATACTGTTGTTGAAAATATAGCAGTAAAAGAAACTGCAATGTTAAATATGCAGAGTGAAATTGAGACAGTGGAACAGGCGTGCAAGGCAGCAGAGGCGCAGAAAGCTGATGGAAAGAAGGCAGATGGACAAACTGGAAAGCTGCAAAGAAATACATTAATTATAGCTCCTGCATCATTGGTATATAACTGGAGCAGTGAAATTCAACGTTTTGCACCGGAGCTTACAGCAAAGATGGTGACAGGGACTGCAGCAGAGAGAAGACAGATCCTGGCAGAAGCAGATTCTGAGGATATTCTTCTGACTTCCTATGATTTGCTGAAAAGGGATATCAGCGAATATGAAGGATATAAGTTCAGATGTGAGATTATTGATGAAGCTCAGTATATCAAGAATGCAAACACTCAGGCTGCGAAAGCAGTAAAAGAGGTTCAGGCAGACTTCAGGCTGGCTCTTACAGGAACTCCGGTGGAAAACCGCCTGAGTGAATTGTGGAGTATATTTGATTATCTGATGCCCGGTTTCCTTTACAGTTATAAGAAGTTCAGGGAAGAAGTTGAAATTCCGGCAGTTCAGAATTCAGATGAAGATGCAATGAAACGTCTGCAGAAAATGATCCGGCCGTTTGTACTCCGAAGATTGAAGAAGGAAGTGCTTACAGATCTGCCGGATAAGCTGGAAGAGAATATGTTTGTACAGCTAACAGGAGAGCAGCAGAAGCTTTATGATGCACATGTGAAACGGATGATGCTGATGCTGGATAAGCAGTCCGAAGAAGAATTTAAGACCTCAAAGATTACAATTCTGGCAGAGCTGACAAAATTGCGCCAGATCTGTTGTGATCCGTCTCTTATTTTTGCAGATTATAAATCTGATTCTGCAAAAGTGGATATGTGCCTGAATATGATCAGTAATGCAGTGGAGAGCGGACATAAGATTCTGTTGTTTTCGCAGTTTACGACAATGCTTGACCATCTTGCGAAGCGCCTTGAAGAGGAGAAGATCAGTTACTATATGCTGACTGGTTCTACAAGTAAGGAGAAGCGTGCACAGATGGTAGAGAACTTTAACACAGATAACACACAGGTATTCTGTATTTCTCTGAAGGCAGGAGGAACCGGTCTGAATCTGACGGCAGCAGATATTGTAATCCATTTTGACCCATGGTGGAATCTGGCAGTGCAGAATCAGGCAACGGACAGAGCACACAGAATTGGTCAGAAGAATGTAGTGAATGTATACAAGCTGATCGTGAAGGATACGATTGAAGAAAATATTTTGAAACTGCAGGAAAAGAAACGTGAACTGGCAGATCAGATCCTGGAGGGCGAAGGGCTTAACGGAGGCAGCTTCACAAAAGAGGAACTGATGGAATTACTTTCCGGGAAATAACCGCTTGATTGCAGTTAAATGGCATTTTTTGTAAATACAGAAATGTATATTCTCCCTGTTTTTCCACATAATAACCATACAACACATGATATGGAAACTGAAGGGTACAAAGACAGTAAACTTCGATAAAAGGAAAAACAGGAGGAAGAAAAGTGCATGAAAGCGACAGGAATTGTTCGGCGCATAGATGATCTGGGGCGTGTGGTCATTCCTAAGGAGATCAGAAAAACGCTGCGGATAAAAGAGGGGACACCACTGGAGATTTTTACTGACCGGGAGGGGGAGATTATTCTGAAAAAGTATTCCCCTATCGGAGAACTGAATGTTTTTGCAAAGGAATATGCAGAGGCGCTGGCGCAGTCAAGCGGGATGGTAGCGTGTATCACAGATCACGATCAGGTAGTGGCTGCTGCGGGACAGGGAAGCAGGGAATATATGGGAAAACCTATCAGCAAAGCTCTGGAAGATGCAATTACGGAGAGAAGCTCTGTGTTTGCCAACGGAAATGACAGAGGCAGGATACCTGTGACTCAGGAACAGAGAGAACCTTTGTATTCCCAGATCATGCAGCCTATTATCAGTGCAGGAGATACAGTAGGTTCGGTTCTTTTACTGGGAAAGAATGAAAGAGATGTGATGGGTGAATCAGAGAAGATGCTCATCAGAACAGCAAGCGGATTTCTGGGAAGACAGATGGAACAGTAAAATTAATAGAATCTTCAGCAGCTTATAGTGGCGGCTGAGGATTCTTTTTTGTATAATAAGAAGCAGTTATGATTTTCTGGAATTGTTATAGTAATAAAATTGTTATGGCAATGAGAGTTGGAAAGGAGACATATTATATGGCTGCAATATATCTGGCACCGTTTTATCTGTTGGTATGCGTGTATATCCTGCTTCGCAGCCTGCACTGGTTTCAGGTACTGCATACGGTTTTTCGGAATGTGTGGGTGTGCAGGGGGATTGGACTTGTATATTTATTTGTAGTATTTAGTATACTGATCGCATTTATGGCACCTGCATCAGGATTCAGGAGATTTATGAAGCTTCTGAGTAATTACTGGCTCGGTGTTTTGATGTATACACTTATGACTCTGGGAATCGCGGATGGATTGAGACTGTTACTGAAATATCCTCTTAGAAATTTTGCCTTTCCGGGGAGAGAATTGCTTTTCAGTAATATGGGAACTGCTGTTGTGGGAGCTGTCTGTGCGGTGATCATTTCAACAGTCAGTATTTACGGAGTGCTCAGTGCCGGAAATATACATACAACGAAGTACAATATTTCTGTTGATAAAAAGGCAGGAAATATGAAGGAATTAAATGTGGTTCTGATCGCAGATCTTCATCTGGGATATAATATTGGATGCAAGCAGATGGAGCAGATGACAGAGAAGATCAATGAGCAGAATCCGGATTTGGTGGTAGTGGCAGGAGATATTTTTGACAATGAATATGAGGCACTGGATGATCCGGAAAAACTGGCAGAGATATTGAGAGGAATTCGGTCGAAGTATGGTGTGTATGCATGTTACGGAAATCATGATATTCAGGAAAAGATCCTGGCAGGCTTCACCTTTGGCAGTAAGGAAAAGAAAGAGAGTACCCCGGAGATGGATGAGTTTCTGGAGAAAGCGGGGATTACGCTTCTGAGAGATGAGTATGTGCTCATTGATGATTCTTTTTATTTGTATGGAAGACCGGATTATGAGCGTCCGGGACGGGGGATTGATAAACGAAAGACTCCGCAGGAAATCACAGAGGGTATGGATGTGTC
>OHFW01001236.1_pt1 | contig 10008 bp, 10 predicted proteins | sample 1567601 | NCBI WGS metagenome assembly OHFW01 (sample SAMEA3879594, study PRJEB24766) | human gut metagenome | biome: human-associated habitat; feature: feces | place: USA | collected 1985/1987 | reverse complement strand
CGGGCTGCGAGTTACAGAAGTACCTTTTGTGAAGTACCGGACGATTGAACTATTCACTTGTCAAGGAACATATGGAAGATTTCTGGACTTTGACGGACGAAAAACATCCTTCTACTTGGTAGCCGATGAAAAAGGCCATTTCGTAGCATTGCAAGCAATTTTGTAAACAAAACGTCATAATAGTCCGAGAATGGTCTTGAAAAAGATGCCCTACACTTGGTAGGCATCGAGAACGCCTGTTTCGTAGCATTGGTGAGAAACTTGTAATTGAATTGTAATTCTTGAGACCAAATCTCCGCTTTTGAAAAAATCCTCTCAATAGGTAGGCAACGAAAACAGCCCAAAGACAACCATCTTTTTGAGAATTAACAAAAAGGTCACAAATGACCGGCTTTCAAAGAGGCGCTTCTACTATTAACAGAAAAAGTGGCCTAAAATGGGGGGTGTTGGAGAAAATTTCTGCCTTAAAAGTACGCCTCTACTCACTAGCCAGCGAGAATAGCCAAAAGCCAGCAAAAAACAAATGAATTATGTATTTCTGCCACTGATTGCAACGGCATATCGGTGACAGAAAGATCGTTTAGAGCGATTCTTCGCGGTTTGGGGTGGTAGAAATCGTTTTGTAGTTGGACTTTTTCTGCTGAAGCTGCTCCAGCTGTTTCAGCACCGATTCCTTCTCCGGGGGCTTGCCGCCCGGTGTGGAAAGCTGCTGCTTATTCAGCACCATGTCGATATACTTGCGGATATTTTTCAGGGCAGAGACATCCGGCTGCAAGGTTTCCAGTTTGGTACGCAGTTCTGCGCTGCCGGATTGCAGCGCAGAAAATTCGGCATCCAATGCCGAAAAATCTACCGCTGTGCTGCCGTTCAGTTTCATCAGAGTGCGGACAGCTTTATTAAAGGTGTCCAGCTCCTCTTTGTGCTGGGCGGCATAAGCGTCCTTGGTCAACTTGAAGTTCTTCTTGATAAAGGTGTCGTGGATGGGCTTCAGCTTGGCATGGGCGGCGGCAGCGTCCTTGATCTGGGCGATTGCCCGCATACGGTTTTCGTTCTGCTTCAACTGCCTGCGGAGAGGGGCGGCGGTCTGGTTCAGGTTAGAAATTGCAGTGTCCAAATCCTCGATGGTGTTCAGGGAATGGGCTTTCAGGTAGTCCACCGCCTGCCGAATCTCCTCAAAGTCCCGGACAGTGCATTTCAGTTTTGCCTTGCCAGACCAATCGCTGCGCTGCTCGTTGCGGAGGTTGAAGTAATCCACCAGCAGGTCGGACAACGTGGGTTCTTTCGTCTTTTCCAGAGCGTCCAGAAGAAGCTGCTTCTTTTCGTTCAGGTCTGCGATCCAGCGTTGCAGCCCACGGATGGCGCTGCGGATGGACTGCATCAGGCTGTTGGCGGCTCGAATATCCCGGTTCAGGTTGCCGAGAAAGGTTTCCACTCCACGCTTTTCCATCTGGTGTGCAGCGGGGCCGAGATGGACGGTCGGTATCTGCTGGATGCCCTGCCGCTCAAAGGAGCGCAGGTCAACACGTTCTGGTCTGCCAGCAGCTTCCAGATAGCGGTTGGTGATGGTTTCCCAGCTATGCCGCCAAACCTCGGCGTACTTCTGGTCGTTCCAGTCCACGGTGTTTTCCTTGTGGCACTTCCAGTTCCCGGAGGGGAGTTGAATGCGCTCGCCGTTCTCGTCAAGGTCGTAAACCTTTCGGGCTTTTGGAAGCCACCTGCCGTGTTCATCCATTGCCCGGAGCGTCAGCAGAATGTGGGCGTGTGGGTTTCCATCTCCCTTGTCGTGGATGGCAAAATCGGCAATCATGCCCTTGGAAACAAACTGCTCCTGACAAAACTCTTTTATCATGGAGAGATACTGTTCCTTCGGCACCTCCACCGGGAACGCCAGCACGATGCGCCGGGCAAGCTGGGAGTTCCACTGGTTCTCCACGGCTTCCACGGCGTTCCAGAGGGTTGCCCGGTCTGCATATCCGGGCGGCGCATGGGACGGCAGCATGATCTCAGCGTGGACAAGTTCTTTCTTCTTGTTGTAGAATTTCGTTTTCTGGTCGTACTCGCTGAACAGCCGTTCGCCGCTCTGGTAAGCGGCCCCGGCAACAGCGGACTGCCCTTGGCTGCGCTTGACGATGGTAATTTTGAAATGCGGACACGGAATAGGCATCACCCCCAAACAAAAAGACCGCCCAGCAAGATTGCTCTTGATGAACGGTCTGGAATCGTATTCGGTTGTGCTCACCGCCTTAGAACGGAGTGCTATGCGCTTCGGTCTTAGGCGGGAGCCGCAAAAGGATAGCTGCAAAGCAGCGCAAGGAAAATGCAGTTTTCCTTGGGATGGAATCGGGCTGGCGCACAAACGCCAGCTTCGATTTCATCGAGCCGTCTGCAAGACCGCAATTTCACCGGAACGGTGTATAATTGCGCCCTTTATTCTAAAGGGTTTTGGACGTTGCTGCGTTCGTGAACGTCATGCACCATCTTTGCAAGAGCCAGCACGACTTCAGGCTGACGGAACGAGATTTTCAGCAGTTCCATCACCTGATCATCGGTCAATTCTCCCGGACAGACCAGAAAACTTTCCAGCATTCCGGCACGAGTGCAAAGACGATGCACGCGCTCTTTTCGGTTCAGCTCTGACATCTGGCGTTCAAGAATTTTCTCTCGGTGCTGACAAGAGCGCAGCTTCTGCTCTGCTTTGGCTTTTTCGTTGCGGAGGTAGGCAAGGTCGGTTTTGGGTTGGGTCATGGCATCACGCTCCTTCTTTACAGAGAACATCTAAATGTGTAACATGGCCAAAGCATACAGATTTCTAACATCTTGGCTATTCGTCCTCAAGTTTAATTTGGATGGATTGTCACTGCTGCATCCTTAATCTGATACGTTGTTTCGTCCTTCACTTTGCGCCAGCATATCTCCGGGTGTTGCGCAGCAAGATCGGCAAGTTGTTTCTTTAAGTCTAGATTCAACGTAAACACGCTATAAGCCCCATCCTCGTTGGCGTAAATCATAGTTTCCAGCTTACACATCGTCATGTGAACACCTCCACAATACAGTTGTAAAACAAAACTGGGAACCATCAAATATCGATAGTTCCCAGTTTTGTTGAGATAAGTATTACTAGATTTTTATTATCTGAATTTTGATTCAAGCTTTTTGCACAACTCGGATAGAGTTCGGATTGCGCCACAGGCGGTATATGTCATATTCTGCGTTTCGCTGTCCCATTCCATAACACCGAGATTGTGCTCTATGGTTGCCTGACGCTTTTCCAGTGTTCTAACAATGTGCATCAGATCTGGCTCATTCGTTATCAAATTTGTAAGTCTAGGGCTTTCTCCTCCATTTACATTCACCAGCAAACCATATTGTGCATTTGACACAATACAGTACCCGATAAGCTGGGACAGCTGCGTCAAACCGACACTCTTTAGAAGTTTCACTTCAATTATCAGCAGTTCATACTTGACACCATCTGTAATTAGCGCAAAAATATCTAAACTTAGCGGAGGAGTGCTTGACGCAAATTCGAGAATGGCGGGTAATGTGATTTTCCCTGATGATTGCATCAAGTCCGCTTCTTAGTTCACCAGTTTTGCAGTAAACTTTCAAAGGTTTCTCCCATGCACTAAAATTACTTTCGATTTGTGCCTTTACGAATTGCATGATTTCGTTATAATAGGAAACCTCATTTCGTTCAGCAGACGGCATTTTTTCACCTCAAATCATTCTCTGTGATTTTACGAACCAACATTTTATATTTGTTGCTGCTATCATAGGAAATCAACTGGCGATAAACTTGAGCGTTAAGTGGGCCAACCATTGCAGCTACTTTTCCATCAGTCAACACCATTGGTGTTAGTAAGTCTGGGACTTTCACAGTAACTGTAAAATCAGGATTAGCTGTTATAGCATTCATAATGATTTCTTCCCGATTACCGCGAGGGCGCTTTCCGTTAAGATTCCCCGTCTTGCTGGCCACAATATATGCAACCGCATCCATTATAACATTTAACGGATAGCCCTTATCACGGGAGTAGTGCATAATTGGTGTGCCATCAGAAAAAAGAACTGTAGTGGCTCCATCGTTCATGGAATCGACAAGATATTTTACTTCAATATCAGTCTGAGTATAGTTTCGGTTATGAAGTAGCGGATCATTAGCAATTATGTTTGCGACACCAACCGCAGTATCCTTGTGAAGAACCGTAAAGGGTGAAATATAATTCTCAGCATTAGTTAATAATCTGTCGAGTTCATTCTTAGGAGAATGCGGACAGTTTAAGGCAGCACAAATCTGTTTGTGATGAATAAAATGTCCACCACGCAGTTCCTGTGGAATATCCGCATAATTTTCGTCCACATGGACTGCAACCACTCCCGGAACGGAAAGGGTTTTATTCTCGCATTTTTCGGCAGAATTATACTTTTCCTCTTTTTTCCGATTCTCTTTTGATGCAATGGTTTTGCTCTTAAATGCCAATGAACCAAATGTAGAAAAGGAATCCAATGTAACTCTCAGCTTGTTGCCTTTTTTCCAAGATTTGTAGTAAGAATCCGTTCCGCTCTGCATATTGGGATGTTGCCAAAGAATCTGATCAGGCACGCAACCAAGCTGATAAAGAAGATTACACAACTGACACACATATTTATAATTGAATCCACTTATTTCAAAGGATATAATCTGAACATCATCTGTGAATCTTCGGTGGGATGGAGCCATACTTCCAATCGTATCTGCAACGCCAGCAATAAAACGTTTTTTCATGTTTGTATCTGAAAGCGATGCAATAAGATACTGAAGATCTGCGGTTTTATGTAAATCCGATGTGGGTTCAATGTGGAATGAATGAAGATCCCGAATCAAATCAGCCGTATCACCATGGCAAACAATATTCCATTCTTTTCCGGGTGTATAAGAAACGTCCAAATTGTATTCAACGTTCATAAGAGGTTTGACAACCTTTAGAATATCGTTTGCAATCATTCCAGCCCGTTCTGGATTTTTGTCGTAATCGCCCCACTGCCTATAGGGAAGCTTAATCGAAAAGGATTTGTGGTTCGAACTGAAACAACCTCCGCCAACAACCAGTCCCATAATATAGGCTTTGTCAGTGTTCATAGATTATCGTCCTTTCATTTTATTTGAAAGCCTGCTCCATGATAGCATCCCCAATGACCTTTGCAAGATGGCAAGGAACGGCATTTCCGATTACTTTATACATCGCAACAATGTTCTTTGTTGTATCATCAATGAATTTGAAATCATCCGGGAACGTTTGAATTCGTGCAATTTCTCGGATAGTATATCTGCGATTATGAATTGGATGAGTAATACCACAGTTTTCCGGTTGCGCAGACGCTGTAATAGTTCCATTTATTTCATCAAGGCTAAATCTGCGATAAAAGTTCGGTGCATGATATCGTTTCATATCATCTCGTATTCTCTTGAACCGAGGCGACAAGTCCTCATAAGGTATATTCTTCCATGAGCCACCTTGAGGTATTTTTTCAACCATAGACTGAGCCTGCGGAGAATACGGCCAATAGACTTGATTTGGAACATCTTCTGGAATATCAAGAATATGCCGAAGCGTCAGATTTTCTTTATTAAGCTGAACAGGAGGGAATTCAAATCGCTTTCCAAGATCATTTCTAAAAGCAACAAGAATCAGTCGCTCACGATTCTGAGGAACGCCATAATCAGATGCGTTTACAACACGGTAATTGACCGCATATCCAAGTTTTTCCAAGTCGCCTTTGATAACCTCAATGAGGTATTGACCGCTTTGATGCTTTGACGAAATCAGTCCCTTCACATTCTCAAAGAGGACAGCTTTCGGCAGCTTTCTTTCTATAATTCGCAGACACTCCAAATATAGTTCTCCGCGTGAATCATAGACACCACGCCGATTTCCTGCATTGGAAAAAGGCTGGCACGGGAAACCAGCGGTAAGAATATCACAAGCTGGAATTTCATCAACAGGGACTTCTCGAATATCCCGACCGTCAATTTCACCAAAGTTCAGTCGGAATACTGCCTGAGCATCCTTATCGAAATCATTTGCCCAAACGCGCTGAAAACCTGCTTGTTCAAATCCCTTGTCCATACCGCCGCATCCAGAGAACAGAGAGACCAGCCGCGGAGCGGACTTTTCATTTGCAATCACTATAAAAACTCCTAATCTCAGTTTGTAAACTCTTTTGTTATATCAAAGTCAATGGCATTCTTTTTGCAGTAATCATCAATAAGTTTCATGGTCTTATATGTAGGCTTACTTTTTCCTGATTCTATTCGATTGATTGTGGCAAAGGATACGCCCAACTCTTTTGCAAAATCCTGTTGGCTTAAAAGACATCTCTGTCGAAGCAATTTTATATCATTGCCCAGACTCATTTATTGCACCTCCATCTTCTTTATATAACATCATTATAACAAGGTCATGGCAGATTGGCAATATCAAAAATGAGCTGGGCAATACGATTCAAAGCGGGGTGGGAATGATGGTTTCAAGGGTGGATTCTACTTCATTGTCACTTTGAATGAGTTCAACACGAGAGAAAATATTCGAATCATCGTCACGAAACATATCAAAATGATTCTTGGCTGCCACCTTAGTACTATAAGCGTAAAACTCATCCGGGTGCTCATCTTTCCGTACAAATCTTACAAAAAACATAAGTGCTCCTCCTTATACAAAAATCAGCTCGGTCTTGATGATCTCCTCGGCACGGTTGCGGATGCTGTTCATCCTGCGCACCCATTCCAGTTGATCGGCAGCTTTCAGGGCTTCGGTCACGCCCTCGGCTTCCTGCATCTGCCGGATGGTCAATGCAAGCTGTTCCTCAGCCTGCTTGTCCAGTTTGGCAAGGTAGCTGCCCAGCACACCGGACAGGAGCAGTTGATTGTACCGGATGGGATGATGTTCTTTCAGATACCTTTTATGTAAGCGGCCCCACCGCCCGGTGGGGTGCTGCTCTGTCGGGGCTGCTACGGTCAGATTCGGCAGATAGTAGCCGTTGACCATAGTGTAATCCAGACCGTTGTTGCTGTCGTGGAGCGTGTTCTTTAAGGTAGTCATGCTGCATTATCCTCCTTTGGTTTCGGCGTTGGGACTGCTTCTGGGTCAGGTTTTGGATTTCCTTTTTTCTTGTGGTAGAATTCCAAGGTTTTCCTGTTGTGGTTAATTTTCCTGCACTCATCGGAACAAAATTCCTGCTGGCTGTGTGTAGGCCAGTAGGAGTGACCGCATACGGCACAGGCACGTTGCCGGTAGTAATGACCTCCTCTCTCGGCTTCTCTAGCCGCTTCCTTTTGCTCCTGTCTTGCCTGATTCCAGCAGTCTCTTGAACAGAAAAGCTGTCGGTTGCTCGTAGGTGTAAACATCTTCCCGCAGTGCGGACACGTTTTGGTTTTAATGATCTCGCCACCGTTTTCAGCGATTTTCTTTGCCTTTCGCTTTTCTCGGTAGGCTTTTTCACGTTTGCGCTGCTTTTCCATGTGCTGCCGTTCTTCCTGCTCCTTCTGCGCTTTCAGTTCGGCAAGTTCTTCCTCGGTATAAGCAATATCGACTTGGCCGACATAGTTGAAATAAATGTCAACCTTTTGTGTGCGGGCATTGCCTGCACCCTCGGCTTCATAAACAACGATTTTATCGACAAGTTCGTTAAACATTGAATCAGAGATTTCTGTTGGATTTTTGCACTTGCGAATCAGCGAAATGAAATGCCGAATATCAGCAGAACTTGATTTATCTTCGGCAATTTCGGATTTCATCGTTTCCATCTGCGATTCCAATTCTGCCTGCTCGCTATCATACTGTGCCATCAGCTGCTTGTACTGTCGTTCGGGCAGCAGTCCAGACATAAGATTTTCGTACAGGCTACGAATAAGGGCAGAAAGCTCATCATAGCGTTTTTGACAACGTTTCAATTCCGATTGGTTCTGCTTCGGCTTTTCTTCACGTTTCTCTTTCCAAAGTGATTGCAATTCCAAAGCGAAGGTTTCTTCATCTTTTAGAACAAATCTCGAAAAGCGTTTGACCGATGCCAATATCAGGGCTTCAACATTATCGGCACTGATTGAATGGACAGTACAGCCATTTACCCGACTTGCATATCCACCACAACGATAAGAATATTGAGTAGACCCATTCTTTTTACTGTAGTGTGTTTGCAAGGTCAATCTTCTGCCGCAGTCGGCACAATACAGATACCCGCTTAAACGGTTGGTGTGCGTTCCCCAAGCAGAAGCACGATTCACTCGGCATCTGCGTTTCTGAACACTATCCCAAAGTTCTTGCGATATAATCGGTTCATGCGTGTTCTGGAAAACGTACTGTTCATCTTCATCTGTTTCTTTTCTCTTGTGAAGTTTGAAATTTGTGCTTACAGATTTTCGTAAAACAGTGTGTCCCAGATATTCCTGCCGACCTAAAATTGTTCTTACGGAGGAGGTGCCCCACAGGTACGGATTGGAGAACTTTGTCCCATTGTACTGCTCTGGGTGATATTTCTTTGCGTATGCAGCAGGAATCAGGACTTTTTCCCCTGTCAACAGTTCTGCGATTGCACGTGGGCTTTTTCCTTCGTTCGCAAGAAGAAAAATGCGCTTTACGACTTCGGATGCCACAGGATCAACAACAAGTGTCTGCTTGTCGTTCGGCAAACGGTTATATCCATACGGAATAGAGCCGCTGCAACGTTTTCCATCTTTCATCCGGGCATCGAACACAGCCTTGATTTTATTGCTCGTGTCTTTGGCATACCATTCGTTCATAATATTCAAAAACGGAGCAAAATCATTGTCTGAAGCATTGTTGCTGTCGATGCTGTTGTTGATTGCAAGGAATCGGACGTTTTTCTGTGGGAACAGAACTTCCGTATAAAAACCGACTTGCAGATAATTTCGTCCTAAGCGGCTCATATCCTTCACAATAAGCGTTTCGACATTTCCTGCTTCTACCTCTTTTATTAGAGATTGAAAACCGGGACGATTGAAATTCACACCTGAAAAGCCATCATCTGTAAAATGACGGATGTTCTTGAAGCCGTTCTTTTGGGCGTAATCTTCCAGATATTTCTTTTGGTTGGTGATGGAATTCGATTCACCAGCAAGATCATCATCTCTTGACAAACGCTCATAGAGTGCGGTGATTTTTGGTTCTTTAGGCATTTGTTCTACCTCCTTTCTTATGGAATCTTTCAATTTAGGACAATCAAGTTTATCGTCCTATTAAAGTATAGCCCTCGGGCGCAAGTTCAATGGCCGTGGTCGTCTCACCGAAGGTGGATGCCCACGCATCAAAATGGGTCAGTCCTTTCTGCTGTAAGGTGTTGTACTGGAGATAGCGCATGAGGGTGTACATCTCGGTCATGCTGTTGCTCAGGGGCGTACCCGTTGCAAAAATCACGCCACGGCCTCCGGTGATTTCATCCAGATAGCGACACTTGCCGAACATATCGCTGGATTTTTGCGCCTCGCTCGTACTCAAACCTGCGACATTACGCATTTTCGTGTACAAGTAGAGGTTCTTAAACGCCTGACTTTCATCTACAAACAACCTGTCTACGCCCAATTGTTCAAACGTAACCACATCATCTTTACGGTCTGCACCTTGCAGCTTTTCCAGTTTCTGTTTCAAAGACTTGCGCAGCTTTTCCAGCTGCTTTACCGTGAAATGCTCGCCAACCTGCGCTTTCGCTTCTTCGATGGCCTCCTCGATTTCATCCATCTGTTCCTGAATCAGACGCTCCTGTCGTTCTGCGGACAAGGGTATCTTTTCAAACTGGCTGTGTCCGATGATAACCGCATCGTAGTCGCCGGTCGCAATTCTCGCACAGAATTTTTTTCGATTACCGGGTTCAAAATCTTTCTTGCTGGTAACCAGCAGCTTCGCATTGGGGTACAGGCGTAAAAACTCGCTGGCCCATTGTTCCGTCAAATGGTTTGGCACGACAAAAAGACTTTTCTGACATAAGCCCAGACGTTTCAGTTCCATAGCGGAAGCC
>OHFW01001233.1_pt1 | contig 10018 bp, 9 predicted proteins | sample 1567601 | NCBI WGS metagenome assembly OHFW01 (sample SAMEA3879594, study PRJEB24766) | human gut metagenome | biome: human-associated habitat; feature: feces | place: USA | collected 1985/1987 | reverse complement strand
ACTCACTTGATACGATTGTATCAAATCTGTACGGAGGGATGAAGACATGACAGTACAAAACGCATTAGAGGAAATGAAAGAACGCGCATTTGCCCCTGCTTTTCAAAAGTATTTGTTCGATACATACAAGGTACTGGCGCAAACAGATTTTTCCGAAGAGGAAAAGGACTACACAGCGGCTGAGGACTATTTCACCACCACATTGGAGCAGTCCGAGAACGAGATCCTAAGCCAGATCAAAACCAATTACGAGGCAAAACTGCGGTATGCATCCCAGTATGCTTTCAACGCCGGCCTGTATTCCGGGTTCGTCCAGCACTTTTCCAATCAAGATCTTGTTGTCGATGGATTTGAAAAGCATCTCATGCAAGATCTCTTTGAGATGCCGGGTATGCAGCGCCATACTCTGTTTTTGAAGATGCATGACGAAAACAAGAAGCTTATCGAGCAGCTCGAGATTGATGGTGATGAAGAGCGACGAGAGCATTTGATCTCGATCGAGTGTGCGTGGGAGCAGCGCGTTCATTGGGCGGCCTGCCACAGCTTCTACTGCGGTTATCGTGCTGCGGTCAAAGTTCTTACTGCTGTTGATGGCGTTAATGCCTTTGACATGATTCCTCACACCTTGCTGTTGGAATATCACTTGGGATATACGAAATCCTATGACCAAACGGAACAGCAGCATATTGATAGATAGCGGAGTTGAATGGCAGTAGCACAATACAAAGGGGCAATTCAATAGATTCTCAATGACTTCACATGAATGACATGAAAAGACACACCAATCTGCGGGAATGATTTATCCCATAGATTGGTGTGTCTTTCGCTTCGACTATGATACTAAAGGCTGCGAGGTGTCCGTTCTTTCGGACACCTCTTCTTGTATGCTTGCGGTAGAATTCGAAGAAAGAACTACCGGAGGTGTCGAAGATGTATGTGCTCGTTGATATGGAATGGATCTCGAATCAGCATAGAAACTATGGAAAAACTCCAACTATACAGTCTTTCCCCGTAATGCTACAATGAAGCTGTATTTCAGGGCGAAGTAAGTTAGGGCGGAGTAAGTTAGGAAAGAAAGAGTGGAAAGGAGGTAGTATGCCCTTTGCACAGCTCATGGCGGTTTTACCGCTTAGAGATGTGGCATGCTCCTTGCGAGTACCGTCGAACCCAAACGGCTTGAAATGTAATAAGGACGAGAACGAAACCGTAATTGCTCATAGGAGTGATTGCGGTCTTTTTTTGTTTCGTCAAAAGAAAGGAGTCAGGCAATGGATGTCCAATAGTAAGCTGATCGAACTGAGTTACTATGACCCATCCGCACAGGTGCGCTTGTCGGTCTATGCGGATACGCTGGTACTCGACCACGATCAAAACGGCAGCATCATCAGTGCCATCCGCTTCGGCGGCTATCCCGAAATGGTGCGGGCAATGGCAGATGCCATCTACGGCGGCGCGACGATAGAAGCCGCCCAAAACGACACGACCCGAATGCTCCAAAGCAGCCTCAAAAGTTATCAGCGGCAGATCACGCACGATGGGATCTACGCCGTGGCAACATTGATGGCTGCGGACACCGTACAGGAGGATGACAGAAGCGGCAAGCATGAAAAAGACGAGGATACAAACCTCGTAGATACGGAGCAGATGGAGCTGCAGCCCCGCAGGTGCTACATCTTCTGTCCTGCCAGGGATCAAAAGCGGCTCTTTGAGGAACTGGATCACAAAACGGCAGCGCCGCTGATCCCGGAATTTCAGGACTATGTGCTCAGCAGTTTGCGCCAACGGGGAGATCTCCGGCAACTGGAGGTCATTTCCCTGAAAGAGCGGATGGACGCATGGGTGCTGGATCTGAAGCCGCAGGATCAGAATGTGGTGGAGGTGCTGGAGCAGGGCTTGCAGAGCGGAGCCATCCAGATCCCCGGGGCAGTCCCCAATATGCCAGACGGTTTTGAGAATGTGGAAAATGTCACAGGCTATCTCAATACCTTTGGCGTTACCGTAGCTGACCGTATCCGCAATCAGTTCATGCCCCTTTTTGATCCTGCCAAGGAACCGCTTTCCGACGAAGTGCTCGCTATCAACGACTGCATCATGAGCCGTGTGGGATATTCTCTCTACGATGCGCAGCTTGCGGTGGCAGAAGCCGTCAAGCGGCAGCTTGCGCGTAAGCGTGTGGCGCTCATTATCGCAGAATGCGGTAGTGGCAAAACGAAGATCGGTTCGACTGCTCTTGGCGCTTTGCACGGGCTGTGGGCCAATCAGAAGCGGAAAGACGGCAGGAAATCCTTTGGCATCGTTATGTGTCCCTCCCATGTCACACAAAAGTGGGTACGGGAGATTGGAGAAACGCTCCCAGATACCTACGGCATGGTGGTGCGCACGATTCGGGATCTCAACCGCCTGTATGCAATGTATGAGGAGGGCGACAAAAGCGTATTCGCTGTTTTTTCCAAGGAGCAGGCGCGGGATGGCTATATGCGTTACCCCGCCGTGCGTTGGAATCGACGCAGACGCGCGTTTCTCTGCCCAAACTGTGACGGTGTGATCGAAATGGAGATCAGCGAGGACGGCAGCCGCTATACGGTGCCGGCCGACCAGTTCTTTTTTCAGAAGGAGCACAAGAAAAATCACACCTGTCCCCATTGCGGTATGCCGCTATGGTCTGCGGTCAATCCGGACAAGCGGATCGACTGGGTGAAGATCGGAGAATACGGATGGGTCTACCGCTACGGCGCGCAGGCACATCTGCATCGTACCAAAAACGAGCGTGTTCTCGATCAGCTCGCTGAGATCGCCCAAAATCCGGATGCATTCTACCCGATCCGCGGAGCGCACCGGCGGTTTCCCCTGAGTACCTACATCAAGAAAAAGCTGCGCGGGCGCATCGACGGCTTCCTCTGCGATGAGCTGCACGAGTACAACAACAATAGCGGGCAGGGCGATGCCATGGCAGAGCTGTACGGCGCGTCCAGGTGTTTTGTCGGAATGACGGCAACGCTTATCAACGGCTATTCCTCCGGCATTTTTCACCTGCTCTACCGTATCGTCCCCGGGCTGATGCTCAAGGATGGCAAACGCTACAAAAGCCCCGGTGATTTCGATACGGAGTACGGCGTGGTGGAAAATACCTATGAGATACAGGATGCGGAGTACAATTCCAATAGGCGCACCAGTAAGCGCAGAACAAAGTCAAAGCAGCTGCCCGGCGTATCGCCGCTGGTATTTTCCCGTTTCCTGCTGGAATACACGGCATTTCTCTCCCTCTCCGACATGGGCAAAGACCTGCCGGACTACGAAGAGATCCCCGTACCGCTGGAAATGCCGGAGGATGTACGCACGGCCTATAAAGAGGCGGAACACGAATTGCAGAAAGTCCTGCGCACAGACCGAAAGGCGGCGCAGAAGATTCTGTCCACCTATCTCAATTTGCTGACGGTTTACCCGGACCAACCCTACGATCAAGCGGAGGTAGTGCATCCCATAAACGGAATGCCCATTGTAACGCCAAAGAACTGCGGCGATTTTTTCCGCCTGTTTCCCAAGGAGGAACGGGTATTGGAGCTGGTGCGGCAGAAGGCGGCAAACGGAGAGCGCGTGCTCATCTATACCAGTTGGACGCGCACGGATTCACAGAAAAAGCTTCAGGAGCTTCTTTGCTCGGAAGGCTATCGGACAGAGATCCTGACGCCGCAGATCGCTACGGATAAGCGGGAGGACTGGGTCAACAAGCGCGTCAAGAGCGGTTTGCAGGTGCTCATCACCAACCCGCGCTGCGTGGAAACCGGCCTTGACCTCAATGCCTTTACCACCATTATCTTCTACTCCATGGGCTATAACCTCTTTACGCTGCGGCAGGCATCCCGCCGGTCGTGGCGGATCAATCAGACCGCCCCCAGAGTGGAGGTATATATGCTCTACTACGCCGATACCATGCAGGCAAAGGCTATGAAGCTGATGGCCTCCAAGTTGGCGGTGGCAGGCATCATCGAGGGGACATTTTCTGAAGAGGGCCTTGCGGCCATGAGTGATGTAAAGGACCTGACCTCACAGATGGCAAAGGAGCTGGCGCTGGGGATCCGGGATAATGTGGAGGATATTGCGGCGGCCTTTCGGAAAATGGCGGTCATGAACCCGGAGCGGAAAAAGAACATCGCAGCTGCGCAGCTGAAAGAGACTGCGGCAGAAGAACAAAAAGCACCCGCAGCCAAGGATTCCTTCGGCGTGCGCACGGCGCAGGCGCAAGTGCGTCAGGCACTTTATGAAGGGCTGCTTGCCAGGACTGCGGAAGAACAGAAGAAACGGAAGTCGAAGAAGGCAGAGGTGGATGAAAACCAGCTGTCGATCTTCGGCTTTGCTGCGTAAAGGAGGAGATTATTTGAATGTAACGATCAATCGGGCGGAAATGCTGAGCGCCATCAAGCGTGCATCAGCCATCGCACCGGCGGATTCGCCGTTGGACGTGCTCCGGGGCGTTTTGCTGGAGGCGGATGCTGCCGCAGGAAAGCTCACCGTCACCTCGACTAATCTGGAAGCGGCGCTGGAGGAAAAGCTCCCCTGTACCGTTCAGGAGGATGGGGCGCTGGTATTTGGCGCGAAGATGCTTGCAGAAATGCTCTCACGGCTGCCGCAGGATACCGTGCAGCTCTGCCGGGCAGAAAATCAGGGACGCATGACGCTCAGAAGCGGAGACGCCTGCTATGAAGTGGATGTATGGGAGCGAGGCGCTTTTCCAAAGCCGGATCTTCCTTTTCCGGAGGATACCGTCAAACTCAGCGGGATTCCCGCTATGGCGCAGCACACCGTATTTGCAACCGCACAGGATAACAGCAAGCCGCTTCTCAAGTGCGTCAATCTCATGTTTACCAGCACGGGACTGCGCGCGGCCGGCAGCAACGGAAACTGTATCGTGACGGCCAGAGGTGACAATCAGAGCACGGGTGATGTGAGCCTGCTCATCCCCGCCGCCTCGCTTGGAAAGCTCTCGAATATGTGCCAGGACAAGGATGAATTCCGTGTCGGCACCACGGGAAAGAGCATCGTCTTTTTCCGCGAGAACTTCCTTTTCAGCGCGCGGCTCATGGAGGGCGGCTACATCGATACGGATCAGTTGGTAGGCAGCATCCGGAATGCGTTTACCGTGCTGACGGATATTCACGACATGAGAGCGGCGCTCTCGTCCGTCCTAAGCATTGGCACCGGAAACCGGGTGAAGCTCAGCTTTCAGGATCAGCGCCTTGTATTCCAATGCGCAGGCGATTGCGTCAGCGCATCGGCGCCCATTGAGGTAATTGCATTGACCGGCACCCCTGCGGGGGACTACTGGTTCAACGCAAAGCAGCTTGTCACCTGCCTGAAAGCCTTGAGCGGCACGGTCACGCTGGGGATCGCACAGGGCGGAATGCTGACGCTTGCCACGCAGGATGCCTACTATCTGCAAAATGCCATGCGGCCGGAAGCACAGAAGAAAACTCAAAAAGCCGCGCAGCCGGCTGCTGCGAAAGCGGCGTAAGGAGGGATGCCTTTGGTAGAGATTCCGACGATCTGCCGCTATTGCGGCGGTGCAGTCCATCTTGTTCCCGCGGCAAAGGTGTATGGCCCCGCGGCGGCAAAAAGACTGGGCTTGGAACGTGAGAAATTTTATCAATGTCAGAACTGCAATGCCCGTGTGGGCTGTCATAAGGGCAGCGCGCGGCCGCTGGGCAATCTTGCCAACGAAGCCCTTCGCATGAAGCGGATGGAGACCCATCAGGTCTTCGACAGCTTCTGGAAGGAGCGGGGCATGAGCAGAACGCAGGGCTATAAGTGGATGGCAAAGAAGCTGAGACTCTCTGAAGAGCTTGCCCACATCGGCGGCTTTGAGATGGATCGGTGCCAGAAGCTGATCCGGCTATGCGAAAAGGAACGAAACAAAGAGAAAAAGAAGGAGACAGCATAAATGTGTGAGAGAACATATTGCCGGCATGAGCATGAGAGACTTTGCTCGTGTCCGCCGGTCGCTTGCAGGGACGCCCTTGGAATGGCCGTGCATTTGGCGGAGAACATGGAGAAAGTCCAATGGAGCCTGACCTACAACAGCCTGAAGGAGATAAAGCCCTATCAGTTGTGTCTGGTCGGGAAATGCAGGATCTGCGGCGGGCGGCTGTGCATGGAGCAAAGGCCCGTTGAGGCGGATAGCACTGACGGTTTCCTTGCTGCGGTATACCGGCATTTATACCATTTTCACCGCTCCATCGGTCAGTGCTTGCCTCGCGCGGCGTTTCGCACAAAGTTTGTAGAGATGTTCCGTAAGGAGGATCGCGCCGCTGTTGAGGACTGGCTGAGCATGCCGGAAAACCAGTCGATCCATGCCATGATCTGCGGAAATGCGAAGAGAGTCTATACCATCGTCCACTCCTGGGCGGATGCGGATCAGGGCAATTTTCCTGCTCCGGAAGGTATGGCAGCCTTCACTGTGAAGGAGGAGGCCCGCAAGGAGCTTGCGCGCCTTGTGACGGAGGAAAAGGAAAATCGGACGATCCCGTTTCCGACAGAAGAATACTGTGAGGAGTACGGCGAGGATTTCTGGGAGGGTTACCGGGACGGCTATGCCGCTGGATGGTTTACCCGCTATGAGATCATCGAAAGTCCGCTGTACGCAGAAAATATCGAAGAAAAAGGAGGTGCGGCTGATGATGCTGCGAAAACCGACCTGCTCTGATTGCCCGCATAATCTCCAATACATGGAAGGATTGCCGATCAAGAAAAAGGGCGTCACCATGCACTTGGGGGAGCGTTTCTGTGTTGCGGGAAAGCGCGCGAGGAAATTCAAACGCAGTGATCCCAAAACCTATGTGCCAAGCTGGTGTCCCAGGCTCAAGGCTCCCTGTGAGCTGCGGATCTATGGCTTCAAGAATCAGAGAGAATGGAGGATGCACCGCAGTATGTGCACGTATCTGGGCGAGGATACTTCTCCATCTGCATTCCGCTATGCGGTGCGCTATGAAGGGCATACCGATCTGGCACCGTATGAGTTTTTCGAGTGCTGCAACGAAAAATCGGATGATGAGATTTTGGGTGCAGCAGTCCAGCACTACGATGTTGTGGAAATCGACGACGGTATCAAGCCTGCCTTTTTCTACAAAACGGAGCATGGCTATGAGCTTTTATTCTCGTTTGATGCCAAGACTGCCAAGAAGAATATCAGGGAGGAAATTGATTGAAGGAAACTGTAAAAAGCTGCAGTAACTGCCGATATTCCTATGATCTGCCGAGCAATCGCGGACCGATGGCAAAAACGCAGTACTGTAGAAACAAGAACTATAATTCCGTGAACTATACCACCAAAATGTTGCTGGAGGACTGGGACCAAGGCCACTGCCGCTTTTGGGCGTCCATACCAGAGGAAGGAAACGACAATGAAAAATAATTACTCAATCGCTCAGCGCAACGCCATTGTGGAAGCAAATCTTTGGTGCATCGACAGCGTGATCCGTCAGAATCGCCCGCTCATGAGAGCGGCTCGGCTGGAATATGACGATGTGTACCAGCAGCTTGCCCTGCGGCTTATCAAGGCTTGGGGCTTTTCCTACAAGACCGCCGCCTTTGTATGGCTGAAACTCAATAAAAAGTCCTATACATGGTTTTACGGATTGGGATTTTGGACGCGGGGAAACGCGGAACTCTGCTTATTTGCCACACGGGGACACCCAAAGCGGAAGTCTGCGGGAATACATCAATTCATTATTTCCCCTATCGAGCAGCACAGCAAAAAGCCGGACATAACGCGGGAAAAAATCATTGCCCTTATGGGCGACATTCCCCGGATAGAGCTTTTCGCAAGGCAGGAAACGGCGGGCTGGGACACATGGGGGAATGAAACAAAGAACAGCATAGAGCTTTGACGGAAAGGAGGTTTTCGGTATGGCGTATGTACCCGTACCAAAGGATTTATCAAAGATAAAAACAAAAGTCGCTTTCAACCTCACGAAGCGGCAGATCGTTTGTTTCGCGGCAGCACTCATTATCGGCTTGCCGCTTTTTTTCTTGCTAAAGGACAGCGCGGGAACCAGCGCGGCGGCATTTGTGATGATCGTCGTCATGCTGCCCTGCTTCCTCATGGCAATGTACGAGAAACACGGACAGCCCCTTGAAACCGTGGTGAAAAACATCATACAGACAAAATTTGTCCGACCAAAGGAGCGACCCTATCAGACGCAGAATTTATACGCTGTCTTGGAAAAGCAGCGGAAACTGGAAAAGGAGGTATCAGCGATTGTCAAAGGAACCAACCAAAGGCGGCGCACCGGGAAAAAGCCCCGGAACTAAGGCGAAGCGGAAACTGACCCGCAGCGAGAAGAAACAGATCGCCGCCGCAATCAGACAGGCAAAGGGGGACGGAAAGGCGCACACCGCCCAGCAGACAATCCCCTACATCAACTTGTACCCGGACGGGATATGCCGGATAACGGAAAAGAAATACAGCAAGAGCATTGTCTACGAGGATATAAACTACCAGCTTGCACAGGCAGACGACAAGACCGCCATTTTTGAAAACTGGTGTGACTTCCTCAACTATTTTGACGCTTCCGTTTCGGTGCAGCTCTCTTTCATCAATCAAGGGACGCAGCGGGAGGAAGCGGAAAAAGCAATCAACATTCCGGCACAGGAGGACGCTTTCAACTCTATCCGCACGGAGTACGGGGATATGCTGAAAAGCCAGCTTTCCAAAGGGAACAACGGGCTTGTGAAGCACAAATATATCACGTTCAGTATTGAAGCGGACAACATGAGCGCGGCAAAATCCCGGCTTTCCCGTATCGAAACGGACATACTGAACAATTTCAAGGTGCTGGGGGTATCTGCCCGACCGCAGACAGGCTATGAACGGTTACAGACCATGCACGGGGTATTCCACCCGGAGGGGGAGCCGTTTCATTTTGATTTTTCATGGCTTGCCCCGTCCGGGCTTACCACAAAGGACTTTATCGCCCCGCCCTCATTCCGTTTTGGCGAGGGGCGGTATTTCCGCATGGGGCGCAAGATCGGCGCGGTATCGTTCTTACAGATACTTGCGCCGGAGTTAAACGACCGCATTTTAGCGGATATGTTAGACCTTGAAACAGGCGTGATTGTCAACCTGCATATCCACAGTATCGACCAGACGGAAGCCATTAAGACCGTCAAGCGCAAAATCACCGACCTTGACAAAATGAAAATCGAAGAACAGAAAAAGGCTGTCCGCGCAGGGTACGACATGGATATAATCCCGTCCGACCTTGCCACGTTCGGCGGCGAAGCGAAAAATCTCTTGCAGGACTTACAGAGCCGCAATGAAAGAATGTTCCTCTTGACTTTCCTTGTGGTGAACATGGCAGACACAAAAAGAAAGCTGGAAAATGACATTTTCGCGGCGGCGGGGATTGCACAGAAATATAACTGCGCCCTCACCCGGCTTGACTACCAGCAGGAAGCGGGGCTGATGTCAAGCGTCCCTATCGGTGAGAACCTTATCCCCATACAGCGGGGCTTGACGACTTCCAGCACGGCAATCTTTATCCCCTTTATCACACAGGAGCTTTTCCAGACGGGCGCGGCTTTATACTACGGCTTGAACGCCCTTTCTAACAACATGATACTCTGCGACCGCAAGCAGCTAAAGAACCCCAACGGCTTAATCTTGGGTACGCCGGGAAGCGGGAAATCCTTTGCCGCCAAACGGGAAATGACAAACGCTTTCCTCATTACCGACGACGACATAATTATCTGCGACCCGGAAGCAGAGTATTTTTCCCTTGTGCAGCGGCTTGACGGGCAAGTGATACGGTTATCCCCTACGGGCAAGGGCATTGACGGGAAGCCCCAGTATGTGAACCCTATGGATATTAACCTCAATTACAGCGAGGACGACAGCCCCCTTGCGCTGAAATCCGACTTTATCCTCTCCCTCTGCGAGCTTGTCATAGGCGGCAAGGAGGGCTTGCAGCCCGTCGATAAGACCGTCATTGACCGCGCTGTTAGGAACGTGTACCGTCCTTTCCTT
>OHFW01001228.1_pt1 | contig 10061 bp, 4 predicted proteins | sample 1567601 | NCBI WGS metagenome assembly OHFW01 (sample SAMEA3879594, study PRJEB24766) | human gut metagenome | biome: human-associated habitat; feature: feces | place: USA | collected 1985/1987 | reverse complement strand
CCTTTGTATGCATTTCCTCGTGGGAAAGCCCCTTCTTAGAAGCAGCGTCTACCACTGCCTTTGCCATGGAATGAGGGAAATGCTCCTCCAGACATGCAGCTATCCTGAGCAGTTCATCAGGATCTCTTCCGTCAAATGATACGACGCGTACAAGCGTAGGTGATGCCTTTGTAAGTGTTCCTGTCTTGTCAAATACTATCGTGTCTGCATCAGCTACAGCCTCCAGGAATTTGCCGCCCTTGACTGTGAGGTGATGCTTGTTTGCCTCCTGTATAGCAGACAATACCGCTATAGGCATGGACATCTTCAGTGCACATGAATAGTCGACCATGAGCACCGCAAGTGTCTTGGTGATATTCCTTGTTAAAAGGTATGTGAGGATAGTTCCACCGAGAGTCCATGGCACAAGACCATCTGCAAGATGCTCTGCCTTGCTCTCAAGTCCTGACTTAAGCTTCTCAGACTCCTCTATCATCGCAACAACTTTATCATATCTGCTGGTCTTACCAGTCTTTACAACTCTGACTACCAGCTCACCTTCCTCAACAACTGTACCTGCATATGCACTGTCTCCGTGTCCCTTGTGGACCGGTACTGACTCTCCGGTGAGGGATGCCTGATTGACCATGCCCTCGCCCTGATCCACAACACCGTCAAATGGAATGACATTGCCCATATGAACCACTACCAAATCATCCTTTGCGATCTTCGCACTGTCCATAAGTACATCACAATTATCCACACGCACCCATACCTTATTGATATTGAGTGACATGCTTCTTGCCAGTCCATCCACCGACTTCTTATGTGTCCACTCCTCAAGGATCTCACCGATCTCCAGAAGGAACATGACTGATCCCGCTGTCGCGAAATCATTTGTCAGAATGGATGCTGTTATGGCTGTTGCATCGAGAACCGGCACCTCAAGCTTCCTGTTCGCAAGACACTTGAGCCCCTTGCCTATATACTTGAGAGCTTTGACGGATGTCAGACAATACCGAAGCGGCATTGGCATGATCCATTTCTTGGTCATGTACCAGGCGGCCTTCCAAAACAGCTTGTCCTCATACTGTCTGTTCATGACTCTGCCTGATGTCTCTGTGAGATCCGCCGGAACCTCCACCCTGTCATATCCAAACTGTCTCAGCGCATCTATCACCGCTGCACGGTCACCATCATATATGATGATCGCGTCACAGGTTCTGTCGTGCACCTTGACCTCTTCCACTGCCTCACAGTTCTCCAGATAATACTGAAGTATGTCGGCCTGTGCCATGGTCATGCGGCTCTGTGCCATGTGTATACGCAGACGATTCTTTGTTTCATTTAAAATAGAAAACTTCAAGATCTTCGCCTCTTTCTTATGTTTTGTCTTATACTGATTACTCTTCTACAGTCTCTGCTGCGTCAGCGCTCTCAGCCTCTGTGCACTCAGTATCCTCAAAGTCAGCCTCTGCTGCCTTCTGTGCTCTTGCCTCGTTGATATCCTTTGCTCCTGCGTAGATATCACCACAGTTCTCCTGGATAGTATTTGCTGTCTTCATGACACAATCCTTTGCTCTAAGAACACCAGCTGTACAATGTGTATATACGTTCTTTGCATCCTTGCTTGAGAGAACCTTGATACCAGCTGTTCCAAATAATACTCCACCTGCAAATATTCCAAGCTTCTTCCAGTTTACCTTCTTTAATGCCTTCATCATGATTTTGTCCTCCTTGATTATATATTTATTCTGATTAATGATATGACCACTTATACGCATGATAGATTATATGACAGGCTTCGCCGTGATTCGATTTTTCTAATCACGGTTTGTTCAATCAAACTCTCCTTAACGTAAAAAATGCATTCTCGATCTTCGTACTGTAGAAAGAGTCTGCATCTGTTTCGTGGCTTTTTATTTGCTGTAAGTATAGCACTGCCCCCAGCGTTAGTCCAATATAACATTCGCAATTTAAATGACTTTTTTTCTCAATAAGTATCAACAAGCTATCTTACACTTGTGACATTTTGTAAGGTTGCTTTTTTTCCTTCTATATACTATCTTATTACTATTGGCAAAGTCATATATACAAAGGAGATTCCATGTATGGATAATTTCAATATCAAAAGTATTCTGGTAATATTATTTTTATTTTTCATAGGATGCGTCATGGGCTGGTGCATTGAAGTCATATTCAGAAAGTTCTTATCCAAGAGCAACCCAAGCCACAAATGGATCAACCCGGGATTCCTCATCGGACCTTACCTGCCTCTCTACGGTTCAGGCCTGGTGGTGCTGTATCTCCTGTCCCTGATCCATATAGATGCTGTTGACGCCCATCCTGTTTTGCAAAAGGTTCTGGTGGTACTGATCATGGCCATCGCCATGACCGTTGTGGAATACATTGCCGGACGTATATTTATAATAGGAATGAACATCAAGCTGTGGGACTACTCAGATGAGTGGGGCAATATACAGGGCATCATATGTCCGCTGTTCTCATTCTTCTGGGGTGTGATCGCGGCACTGTACTATTTCTTCCTCCATCCACACATACTGAACGCTGTGTACTGGCTGGCGGATCACCTGACATTCTCCTTCTTCATCGGTTTCTTCTACGGGGTATTCGTGATCGACTGTGTTGTATCATTCAACCTGATGAGCAAGGTGAAGAAATTTGCGAAAGAGAATGATCTTATTGTCCGTGTTGAGGAACTCAAGTCCCGACTGGCTCTGGATCGTGAGAAGTTCAAGGAGAAGCCAAGCTTCCTTCTCTCTCTTCACGATACAGCATCGATCAAACGAGCATTTGAGAATAACCCTGAAAGCTTCTCCATAACAAAGAAGATCAAACTGAAGGCTGAGGAGCTTACAGAGAACGTAAAGGAAAAAAGCGCTGTGATAAGTGAAAATCTCAAGGAAAAGAGCGAGGTGATCACCGAGGGTATCAAGGCTGCCGGAACTGAGGCAAAGGCCCGCATAGGCGAGACGCTGAATCGAAATGATTCATCAGATGTGGCCGACACAGATCTGTTCGACAATTCCCACAGGGACATAACAGAACACAAGAATGAAAAATAATATCACTCTAAGCATATAGCAAAAGCAAAAATACCATGTACAGGCGAAATGCTGTACATGGTATTTTTTACGCGCTCTATTTACTTTTTATCTGTACTTGACACTAGCCTTCTTGTAGGTTCCTGCCGTCTTTCCTTTGTATGGTTTTACAAAGTATGTGTACTTTGTTCCTGACTTCACACGGCGGTCAAGATATGTTGTGGTCTTTGCTTTCACAACCTTCACACATTTGAATCTGCCGCTGCCTGTCTTTTTGTATATCTTATAGCCGGCGGCTCCCTTTGTCTTCTTCCAGGAGACTCTTACTCCCTGTGAGGTATTCTTTGCTCTTGCGGTCGTGCAACCTATATAATACTGGCTCTTTGCCTTGGAGCCGCCCTTTGTATAGCTGTTGTATGCCGATACTCTGTATGTGTAGGTCTTTCCTCCTACAACAGATCTGTCTACCATTGATCTCACAGAGCTTCCCTTCACTGTCTTTATAAGTCTGTATGCACCCTTGCCTGTGCGTCTGTATACCTTATAACCGGTGGCTCTTGAATCGGTATTCCAGGTGAGGCTTATTCCCTTACCTGTATTCTTCGTTTTGACCGTCACCGTCGCAAGCTTCAATTTGTCAAGTGTGACATTCTTGGTATATCCGCAGTTGCTGCATTTGTACTTCTGCGATCCCTGGGATGTGAATGTCGGCTGTTTTGTAACCTCTCCCGCCTGCCATTTGTGGCTCATACATGCTCCGAGATAATAAGCGTCCTTTCTTGTACAGGATGGAGTGTCGGAAACCCAGATCACAACATCATTTCCGTAATATCCCATTCCATATATGTTTAAACCTGATACATACTTCTGTCTTATGTCATATATAGCCCACGCCTTGCGCTCATTTACCTCAAGATCTATCCATGCAACATACCTCGATGTGCAGAAATAGAGCTTTTCCTGTGCAAGGAACAGTGTTCCATACTGTTTGTTAAGTGTCGTACCATCTGTATCCAGCCATTCATCCTGCCCGGTAAATATCGTTGTATTTACACCGTTGCTGAAGCTGTACTTGTTTATCTGATAGTATGATGACTGGCTGCCCTGCTTTATGCTGTACCAGTAGCCCTTTCTATAAAAGATGACCTTCTCAACGCCATTCCAGAACTGGCCTTTTTCATATCGCTTATCCGTGGCATTGCTGTATGTTCCCTTCCATACATTTCCCACCTTTGTGTCATATCTGCCAAGATAATAATCGCTGCTGGCGGCCTTAGTCTTACTGTTCAAGGTGTCAAAGCTTACAAGGAAATAATCATGCATCGACCTTCCCGGTATATCACTTGCGGGATCATCCCAGGTTGCGTCAACGTGATACCACTTTCCACCTATATTTACAACATTCCACGCATGGTTTACATACCGGCTTGTGGCAACTCCACTCGGAACCCCGGCTTTCCTGAGGAAATACCACATGGTCTCCGCATATCCCTGACACACGCTGCTCCTCTTAACCAATACACCATACATATCATACATGTGGTCTCTTCCGGTTGTTGGATCAAATTCCTTAGCCCCGCTGGTGTCATATGCAACTGTAGATGTCAGGAACTCATGATATGCAAGCACGATCTCTGCCGGCTTCATGTTCTTTGTATTTATCTGCTTGTTCACTTCCGCTATGGCTGCATCCAACTGCTTCTTTTCGGTTCGGGCATTTGGCTTGTATGAGAACTTCAGATACACGACCTTTCCTGTGGTCTGGTCATACAGATAACTGTATCTTGCCACATACACGACCTCGGGATGCGCATTCATTGCGGTTGTGACTACATTTGCAACATTTCGTGTGGTCAATCCCCAGCTCTTTACATTGAGTCTCGGTGAAAATTTCTCCACAGCGCCGACAATGGCACTCTCATATTTCTTTGAATTTGCCGCTGCCAGTGACGCTTCCGATGAATCCGATGCTTCATCTTCTATTATCTGTCCGCCAAATTGCAGGATACCTGAAGTATCGCCCTCCTGCTCAAGCAACTGACCATAGCTGCTCTGTGATGAGTCATACTGTTCCTGAGTATCTTCCGCAAATGCTGGTATTTTTCCGCCGTACAGCACACACGCAGCGATGACGCCCACCACAAATATCATCCTGATACGCCGCACAGCTTCTGTGAGTCTTACATTTTCATATTTCATTCTTTTTCTCCCTTATAATTACGCAGTAAGCATCTACCTTTTTATTCTCTTCTGCGGTGACGCTGCACTGTATGTCTTATTATTCACTGCCTTCACAATGTAATAATAAGTCTGACCTTTCTTTGCCGTTTTGTCTGTCCAACTGAGAGTTTTCGCTGTTACAGTCTTGACTGCCCTGTATTTGCCTGTTGGTGTCTTTCTATACACAATGTATTTTTTTGCACCGGCAGACTTTTTCCAGGAAAGTTTCACTCCCTGTGCTGACTTCCTGACCGTGACAACCGGAGCCTTGATGTAGAGAATATCTGTCTCCGTATATCCACTGAATACATTTCCATTATATGCCTTTACACAGTAGTAATACCTGTTTCCTGACTTGACTGTCTTGTCTACATAGCTTGTCGTTCCCGACTTGACTGTCTTGATACATACATATCTTCCCTTGGCGGTTCTCCTGTATATCTTGTAGCCTGACGCCCCGGCAGATCTGTTCCAGGTAAGTTTTACCGCTGAGGTCTGCTGTGCGGCCTTTACTGTTACCTTTGTGAGCTTCAGCTTTGCAATTGTAACCTGCTTTGCTGCGCCACATGTCTTGCACGTATATTTCCTGACTCCTGTAGCTGTATATGTAGCTTTCTTAATAACCGTTCCATTATCCCATGCATGGGTCGTACATACAAGCTTGGCTATAGTCTCGGTCTTTGTCTCGCCACAGTTTGTACAGGTGTACTTCTTAGTTCCCTCGTTTTTATACGTTGATGCTGTTACTACTACTCCGGCATCCCATGCATGATCTGTACATACAAGCTTAGCTATAGTCTCGGTCTTTGTCTCGCCACAGTTTGTACAGGTGTACTTTCTTGTTCCCTCTGTCTTGTATGTTGGCTGTATTGTCACTACTCCGGCATCCCATGCATGCTTTGTACATACCAGCTTGGCTATCGTTTCGGTCTTGGTTGTTCCGCAATTCTTACACGTATACTTTTTGGTTCCCTCTGTCTTGTATGTCGGCGCTGTCACAACCTTGCCGCTATCCCACACGTGGCTCGTACATACAAGTTTGGCTATCGTTTCGATCTTGGTCTCACCGCAGTTTGTACAGGTGTACTTCTTGGTTCCTGTACTTGTGTAGGTCGGCTCCTTTGTCACCACTCCAGCATCCCACTTGTGGCTTATGCACATCTCGAATGTATACTCGGCATACTCCTTGTTATACTTGCTTGAATTGCTTGAATCCTTAGTTTTCTTTATATTAGGAGAATCTGTAATAAAATACACCAGCTTACCATACTGTTCTCCAAACGCATATAAATTATTTCCTGTTGAACTATTATACTGTGTTCGTATATTTATAAGCTCTGTAGGAATTACATTTGTCGATGTTATATCTATCTTGTTCAAGCTATCCGGAGTAGTAAAATATAAATTATCACCTCGGAGATATATTGAACTATAAACACCAGGATAATACCCACCACTCGGAGTTGTCCATTTTGCAGTGCCCGAATACAAAACCTTGTTTATGTTAGTCGAATACTGGTACTTATTTATGTTAAATGATGTTTTCGAACTGCCCTCACTTATGCTGTACCAATAACCGTCTTTATAAAAAATAGCTTTCTCAATACCATTCCAGAACTTACCACTCTCATAAGTGGTGTCCACCGCTGTCGTATATGTATCTCCCCACTGTGCACTGACAACCATATCCGTTCTGTCCTTAGTATGGTTGATGAGTGTATTCTTATTCATTGTATCAAAGCTGACAAGGAAATAATCATGATATGATCTTCCAGGCATATCCCACACCGGATCGTCCCAAGTTGCATCTATGTGATACCATTTTCCATGTATCTTAACTATGTTCCACGCGTGATTGATATTTTCACTTGATGCGATTGCACATGAAAGACCAGCCTCTCTTAGCAGATAAAACATAGTCTCGGCATATCCCTGACACACACAACTATGTTTAACCAAAGCTCCATACATATCGTACCCGTGATTTGCAGCAATCGTTCCATTGAAATAATCCTCATATGCATATGCAACTGTGGATGTGAGATACTCATGATATGCAAGTACTATCTCTTCATCGCTCATTCCACTGGTATCTATCTTACTCTTGACTTCCTGAAGTGCAGCATCAAGCTCCTGCTGCTCCTCCTTTGCATTTGTCAAATATGTAAATGCTATTTTGGTGATTGAAGAGCCAGAAGTCCAATATGTATAGCCTCCCGATAGACTGATAAACTCGGGATGAGAATTGATAATAGATCTTACTGCCCCGTTATTAATATCGTCTCTCGTAAGGCCAAGTTCCGATACATCTATACTCGTCTGCCATGCCTTGATTCCTTCAACAATAAGCTTCTCAAGTGCTGTTGCATCATATGTAGATGCCAGTGAAGCCGCACCATCCTGCTGCTCAACGACAACGCCAAGTCCGCCTTTCTGCAAAGTGTCGTCCAGATCATCATACCCTACCGTAACCTGACTCTCATCTGAACTTACCCGTGTCTGATCAGATGCATATGCTCCCACTTTACCGCCTGGCAATAGCACAACCGCCGCTGAAAATGCCAAGGCACCGATACAGATTTTTCTGCTCAGCTCCCTTAACAACTCAGACCTTATACTGCCTGCCACCACTCTATATGATTTCCTCTTTTTTATCATAAAACTCCTCCTTAAACGATACGTTCCAACCTTATATTTCCGTTCATCCCTCAATACTTTTATTATATAGATTTTTGACACTGTTCGATAGCTTTTTACCTCACTTTTGTACATCTTGTAGGAATTGACAAATTGCGCAACTTTGAGCAATTCATGATATCTTAATCATAAGCAACTATATCTCTTATTTCAAGCCGTTTTTCTTAATTATATACAATATTGTCCTGATGAATGGCAGTGTATATATTTTGTATATTTTGCACAAATTGAAATGTATTGTCAAATTACAATTGAATTATTTGTCTATTTGTGCTACCTTTAAATAGCAAGCTGTGCAACCGTTTGCGCATATATTCTACACTAAAAACAGATCACATAGAGCACATTACCTTTATTTATAGGAGATGACAGATAAATGAACAAAAACAAGCTTTTTCCACAGATAAACGGAATACTACACGGCGGTGATTACAATGCTGAACAGTGGCTTGACCGCCCTGATATTCTGGCAAAGGATATCGAGATGATGAAGGAGGCAGGAATGACTTCCGCTACTCTTGGTGTATTTTCATGGTCAGCATATGAGCCTGTTGAGGGCGAATACCATTTTGACTGGCTGAAGGATGTTATGGACAACCTGTATAATGCAGGCATTTACACCGTTCTTGCCACGCCATCGGGCGGCAAACCGGCATGGATGGCACAGAAGTATCCTGAGATCAGGCGTGTGGATTCATATGACGTCAGGGAACATCAGGGCGTCCGTGAGAACCACTGCATGAGCTCACCTGTATACAGAGAAAAAGTTGCCAATATCATCCGTCAGCTCCACGCCCATGTGGGAAACCATCCGGGACTCATCATGTGGCATGTGTCAAATGAGCTTGGTGGCGAGTGCTACTGCCGTCTCTGTGTGAAAAGATTTCAGAATTACCTCGCAGAGAAGTTCGACCACGACATAAACAAGCTGAACAAAGCATGGTGGACCACCTTCTGGAGTCACTCATACAACAGCTTCTCACAGATTGAGCCGCCATACAAAAATGGTGATTTCAGTATCATGGGGCTGAACCTCGAATGGAAGAGATTTACCACATGGAACATGAACGATTACATGAAATCAGAGATAACGCTCCTCCGTGAACTCACCCCTGAAATACCTATAACAACCAACTTTATGCAGCTCTACGATGGTCTTGACTACAGACCAATGGCAAAGGAACTTGATGTGATCTCATGGGATTCATACCCTAGATTCCACAACGACTATGAAAGCCTTGCGGATGTCATGGGGCAGAACACATTTGACCACGCAGTCATGAGATCCATGAAGAAGGATAAGCCTTTCATGCTTATGGAGAGTGCTCCGGGGCTTGTAAATTGGCATCCATATAACAAACTCAAAAGACCGGGCATCCACAAGCTGTTCTCATACAACGCTATAGCCTGCGGTTCTGACACTGTTCAGTACTTCCAGTGGCGAAAGGGCAGGGGCTCATTTGAACAGTATCATGGTGCCGTTGTTGACCATCTCGGAACAAATGACACCAGAATATTCAAGGAGGTTGCCGCCCTCGGCGCAGAGCTTGATGGGCTCTCCGAGATAACCGGCACACTCATCAGATCAAAGGTTGCACTGCTGTTCGACTGGGACAATATGTGGGCCATAGATGATGTCAAGGCTCTGGGGCAGGAATCAAAAAAATATCCTGAGACCTGTATGTCTGTATACAAAGAGCTGACAAAGCGCGGCGTTGACGTGGACGTCATTGCATCCGATGAACCACTCGACGATTACGATGTGGTTGTTGCACCTATGCTCTACATGCTGAGAGATGGCGCAGCCGAGTCTCTTGCCGCATTTGTAAAGAGGGGCGGACAGCTTCTATCCACTTACTTTACGGGCTATGTAGACAAGGATCAGCTCTGTATACTCGGTGGATTCCCGGGAAATGGGCTTGCAGATGTATTCGGAATCATCAGTGAGGAGATCGATACTCTGTATCCATCCGACAGAAACAGCGTAACTTTCACAGATGGAAGTTCATGTGAACTCCGTGACTATGCGGAGATCCTGAGAGTTGGAACAGCGGAAGTGCTGGGAACCTACGATTCTGATTTCTATGCAGGGAATGCAGC
>OHFW01001226.1_pt1 | contig 10072 bp, 7 predicted proteins | sample 1567601 | NCBI WGS metagenome assembly OHFW01 (sample SAMEA3879594, study PRJEB24766) | human gut metagenome | biome: human-associated habitat; feature: feces | place: USA | collected 1985/1987 | reverse complement strand
GGGTGATGGTGTAGGCCACCAGCGCCACGCCGCACTCCCGCGCCGCCTGCTCCATGACCTGGGTCTTGCCGATGCCCGGAGGCCCCATCAGCAGGATAGGGCGCTGGCGGATGGCCGGGATGGCGTATTCGCCCAGAGCATCTTTGGCGAGGTACGCTTTGACGGTATGCTCGATCTCTTCTTTGGCTCGTTTGATGTTCATATTCTTTCCCTCGTTATCACGAATTGTTGAGGTCACGGTAGAGGTCGTCTTCCTCCGCCAGCGCTTCGGACAGGGCCGAGGCGCTGCGGGCTGCCTCACCGGTAAATTCTTCTTCGTCCAGCACCACTTTCATCGCCCAGGGCGGCACATTGGCGTCGTCGAAGCGGTCGCCCAGAAATAGAAATGCCGTGTCGTAAGCCGGGCGTCGGGCCGGGTAAGTACCCATACCGTCGGTAAAATAGAGCAGACCCCGGAGGTTCGAGAACTTCTTCTCGGCGCAGAGCTGGCTGACGTACTCGAAGGCGGGCCGGAAATCGGTGCCGCCGCCGCCCCGCAGCTCGAAATGGTTCATGGCACGGATGAGGTCGTCTTCGTTTTTGACGGGAATATCCTGCCGCACCGCGTTGTCGGCCTGGATGAGGTGGAGATTCATCCGATGGAAGAAATTCTCCCTGCCCTTCAGCAGGGTGTACGTCTCGGCCAGAAAGGCCCGCACCAGCTCGCCCGACGTGGAGTAGCTGGTGTCGATGACGAGGGCCAGCTCTTCTATCTTCTTGCTCTCCCGGGTCTCCAGCGGCTCGATGAGGGGCAGGTTGCCGTAGACCGACAGGCCATAGGTGTAAAAGTTCAAATCGAACTCGTCCGGGTCGAGGTGGACTTCCTCCCGGGTGACGCAGAACCGGCGCAGAAAGTCCTTGTAGCTGCGGCGGCTGCGGTTAGCAGCCTTCACCTGCTGCTTCAAGGCATCGGTGCCCTCGCCCGCCTCTTTATCCCGCAGGTCCAGCTCGGTCTGCATCCGCTCCCCGATCTTCTGCCACGTTTTCTGCGGCAGAGGGGTGGGCATCTGCTGGGGCTGCTCCGGGGCATCCTTCGGCCACAGGCGGTGGTCATCGGTGACGAACTCCCGCTCCAGCTGCCGCAGCACGCCGGGCGTCTGCCGGGTGAGCCAGCGGTACACCGGCGCTGCCGCCACCACCTTTTCCTCAGCGGTGATCTGCCGGTAGGCGTTCTGCCGCACATAGGTCAGCGGGCGCATCACGCTTTTGCGCTGTAAGCTGTCAATGACGTTTTCCACCGCGATATCACACGCAAGGCTCCACAGCTGCGGCTCGCGGCGGCCTTTCAGCCACAAATGCCGAAATACACAGTGGAATATGGTGTGCAGATACAACCGGTTGAGATATTTCGGGTTCTCCTGGTAAAGCTGCAGCAGGCGCTGTGGCTGATAAAACAGGATCTGTCCGTCCGTGGCCAGCACCCGGCAGCGCTCGTCCGGGGCGGGGTTCAAGGCGCTGAGTGCCATATCCAGAAACCGGAAGTCCAGATACAGCCCGCTGCGCACCACCGCCAGCACCTCGCCACCCATGCGTGCCTGCCACTCCTCGTGGGTCTCCGGCCGCTGGGATTGGAAGGGCTTGCGGGGGTCGAAAAATTTTTCCTTTGGCAACGTGTGGTCACCTCTCAAAAATCAAAATCGTACCGCTGCTTTTTGGACTGGGGAGCATATTTTTTGTGCTCCGCATCTGCCAACAGGGCGGCAGCAGCGGCGTTTTCTGCCTTGGCGGCAAGGGCGGCGGCAGACGCAAAAGCGGCTTTATCCAGCACGTCCAGCGCCAGCAGGGCGCGGATGCTGTCGGTGTCCTGCGCCTTTAAAAGGCGAGCGAACACCCGGTCGGTGTTGGCTGCCAGAAACGCCCGGTAGTGCCCGGCGGCAGCTTCGGTCAGCTGCCACGGATACCGCAGGCGGCCAAAGCAGAGCATGGCCATAATGGCGGCGTCATCGGCATCGTGCCCCTGCGGGAAGATGGCGTCATATTCTGCGGGGAGGAATTTATTGTCGAGAAAACACTGTCTGTAATGGTATCCCTGCCCGGAAAAGGTGTGCAGCAGGATGTGGGCGGGGGTCTCCTCGATATCCTCCCAGTAGGCGGGGTACCACAGCGCCGCCAGCGGCGCGGGGGCATCGGCGGGCCAGAACTGCGCCTGCACGGCCTCGGTGATGTTGTTCACCAGCGCAAACAGCCCGGTGGGCTGCTCCGGTGCGGCCTGCACCCGCAGGGTCTCCAGCGCAAAGCAGTTCAAAAACACATCGCTGCCCACGGTCAGTCCCCCGCTGCCCACCGTGAGCAGGCGCAGGCTGCGGCAGTTGTAAAAGGCGCAGCTGCCGATGACCTGTACGCTGTCCGGCAGGGTGGCTTCTTCCAGAAAGCTGCCGCACACCGGGTGCAGTTCCTCTTCGTCCGCGGCCGGGGCGTCAAGGTCAAAATCGTACCGGCGGGCGGGCTTTTGCCCCATCGCCTGCCCGAATGCCCGGGTCAGCCGCACTGTGCCGTCTGCGCTTACTGCGTACCGGCACAGGGCATCCGCCGCAGGCAGGCTGCGGGGCTTTTCCGAGAAGCAGTAGTCGCCCAGCTCGGTGATGGGCCAGCTGCCTCCCGCCGGGGCCGGAACGCTGCCCGGCAGTACGACGCAGGGGTCCTGGCCGTACACCCGCACCAGCCGTGCCGTCTGTGCCGAAAGGGGCAAGATATCCAATATCCGTTCGTTTGCCTGTTCCACCATGCTGCGACCTCGTTTTTTCTGCATTTCATTCAGCTTTCAGTATACCGCGAACAGGGGGTGATTGTCCAGTGCAGAGAAAGATTTGAACGGGTCTGTGCAACGGGGCGCGACACCCGGCGGCTCTGCCGGTGCTCCCCTTTTGTCACATCTCGTTCAAGTTCTCTGCCCCGCCGGTGCTGTTAAACGGAATTGCGGGATAAAACAAAAAAGACAGCTATCAAAAGCTGTCTTTCTTGTGGTGCAGCAAAGCAACCCAAATCCGAACCATTTCCCTTTGATGCGGCTTTTGCCGCTTCTCCAAAGGTGACGGTCTGTGTTCCTTCTTTATAGGTGAAGGTTATCAAAGCCTTATCATCATACAGGTAAATCGTATTGACGAAGGGATCCACCAGTGTCTGCCGCTGGTCTTTCAGGCGCATGTCCAGCTTGCGGAACCGCAGCAGCCATCGCAATCCAACTTTTGATCGTTTGCAACATCGTTGGATTGCATATCGCAAATATGCTGTTTTCGTGTTGCACTATTTTCTTAACTTGCGAAAAAAATCACAGCAGTGCGTTTTCCAGATCGCTCAGCATTTCGCTCAGTGCCTGAATGCCGCCCTCTGCGGTGTACCAGACATTCGGGTGTGCCAGATAAACGACGTGGCCGTTCTTGTAAGCATCCGTGCTCTTGACCAGCTCGTTTTCCAAGATTTCCTGTGCCAGCTGTGCGCCATCGGTGCCAATGGCTGCATCACGGTCCATGGCGAAGATGTAGTCGGGGTTCTTGTCCACAATGAACTCGAAGGAAGCCTCGTTGCCGTGGGTCGAAGTGTCGATATTGGCATCTACGCCGATGTTCTCAAAGCCGATCTCCTTGCCGATGATGGAGCAGCGGCCATCGTTGCCCAGAACATTGAAGCTGCCGCTGGTGGTCATACCAACGATGGCAGTCTTGCCCTCTGCAAAGGCTTTCAGGGCGTCGATGCGGCTGTCAAAATCCGCCATCAAAGCTTCCACATGGTCTTCCAGACCAAAGATGGAAGCGATGGTCATGGCGTTTTCACGGGTGCTTTCCACAACACCCTTTTCGGCGTCGGTCGAAAGGAAAACAACGGGTGCGATCTCGCACAGAGCATCATAGGATTTGGACAGGCGTCCGCCGATAAAGATGATGTCCGGCTCACAGGCCATGACTGCTTCCATATCGGCTTCCTTGATGTTGCCAAGGTTCGCAATACTGTCATTGGTGACATAGCTCTGAAGATAGTCCAGAGAGGTGGATGCCGTGCCGACCACACGGTCGCCAACGCCCAGTTCATCCAGAATGTCCAGAGAAGCAAGTTCGAGGATTGCAATGCGCTGCGGGTCAAAGGGCACTTCCACATCTACCAGTTCCTTTGCACCGTTGAACGCCTTGATAGTCACCGACTCCGGCACCGCTTCCGAGGAAGTGGTAGCTTCGCTGGATGCTGCCACAGAGGATGCCACGGAGCTTGCCGTGGAGGAGGAAGCGCCGCAGGCGGCGAGAACACCCGCTGCACTCACAGCGGCCATAGCGGTCAAAAACGAACGACGAGAAATTTTCTTCATAAGAATGCTCCTTTTTAAAAAGTACTGAAATCAATAATATATCGACAAAGGCTTGCCTTCGATCTGCATGATCTCAAAGTCTACCTTGTAGATATCGGACAGGTTTTCTTTGGTGATCACTTCCTGCACGGTGCCAAACTTTGCGATTTTTCCATCCACAAAGGCACAGATGTAGTCGGAATAAAACGCAGCATAGTTGATCTCGTGCAGAACAAGGATCACCGTTTTGCCCAGCTCATCGCACAGGCGGCGGACGATGCGCATGAGGTTGGTTGCGTGGTAAATATCCAGATTGTTGGTCGGTTCATCCAGCAGGATATATTCCGTGTCCTGTGCAATGACCATGGCTATATAGGCACGCTGCCGCTGACCGCCGGACAGTTCATCGATGAACTGCTCCTCAAAATCGCCCAGTTCCATGTAGGCGATGGCACGGTCAATGATCTCGTTGTCCTCTTGGGTCAGCCGTCCGCCGGAGTACGGAAAGCGGCCAAACGCAACCAGTTCCCGGACAGTCAGCTTCATCTGAACATTGTTGGCTTGGGTCAGGATGGCGAGCCGCTTGCTCAGCTCCCGGCTTTTCCAGCGTGTGATCTCCGTCCCCTCAAAATCCACAAGACCGCTGTCCCGTGTAATCAGCCGGGACAGCATTCCCATCACGGTGGATTTTCCTGCGCCGTTCGGACCGATAAGGGAAAGGACTTTGCCTTTCGGAATCTCAAAACTCACGCCATCGACAACGGCTTTGCCATCGTAGCGTTTGGTGATCTCTTTTACAAACATGGTGTTATACCTTTCTCTGGGTGAGCAGCAGATACAGGAAATACACGCCGCCGCCCACGGTGATGAACACGCTGACCGGAACCGAGTAAACGAACACCCGTTCCACCAGAAGCTGTCCGCCGATCAGAACGACCATACCGAACAAAACAGAGCCGGTGATGAGCTGGCTGTGCCGGTAGGTACGCAGGAACTGCCGGGAAAGGTTGGCAATAATAAGCCCCAGAAATGCCAGCGGCCCGACCATAGCGGTGGCTGTTGCAATGTACAGTGTGACCCCCAGCAGCAGCCGGCGGATGCAGCGGTCGTAATCTACACCCAGATTGATTGCCTGATCTTTGCCCAGTGTCAGAACGTCCAGCAGCGCAAGCTCTTTCCGGAAGGCAAAGGCGACCAGCGCCAGAACCGCAACGGACAGTACCAGAATCGCCGAATTGACATTGGAAAAGCTGGCGACCAGATCCGTCAGCAGCGTGTCGTACTCGTTGGGGTCCATCACACGGGTCAAAGTCGTCTGGATGCTGGAAAAGAACGAGGTCAGCACCGTGCCGATGAGCAGGACGTACAGAACATTGTGGTTCGTTTTCCGGAACAGATAGCTGTAGATCACGGTGGCAACAGCGCCCATAATGGCAAGGTCTACCGCAAAGGCTGCGTTGGCATTGACCGCCAGAAAGCTGCCCGAACCCGCCACAAAGAACACCGCCGTGTGGATCAGCGAATAAAGCTGATCCATACCCAGCAGGCAAGGCGTGACGATGGTGTTGTTGATGATGGACTGAAACACGATGGAGGCACTTCCGATGGCAAATGCCGTGATGAGCATGGCGATCAGCTTGGGCGTGCGGATGCGCATGGCGTAGGCAAATAATTTTTGGTTTTCAAAATGGACACCCACTGTCATATAGCCTACGCAGGCCAGCAGAACAAGAAGCAGAAGGATCAGCAGGTGCAGATGGTTTTTGTGCGTTTTCATGCTGCACCTCCGGTTTTCTTGGCAGCTTTGCCCAGCCGGACTGCCTTGCGTCCATGCCGAAGCCGATACAGCAGCAGACCGACAAACAGGATACTGCCGATGACGCCAACGATCAGCTCGATGGGCAGCTCGTAGGGATAGATCACAACCCGTCCGATCATATCGCAGACCAGCACGAACACAGCGCCAAACAGAGCGGTATCCACCAGCGTTCCGCGGATCTGGTCACCCTTGAACATTGTTACGATATTGGGCACGGTGAGGCCGATGTAGGAGATTGAGCCGACCACGACAACAACGGATGCCGTGATCATGGCAGCAATGGTCAGACCCATAAACAGCACCAGATCATACGGAACGCCGAGGTTCTGAGAAAAGTCTTTTCCCATGCCCACGATATTGAAGTGGTTGGCAAATACAAATGCCAGAATCACCAGCGGTACCGTCAGCCAGACAAGCTCATACCGCCCACGAATGACGGTGGAAAAATGACCGACCAGCCAGCTGGAAAGAGCCTGTGTCATTTCATATTTGTAGGCAAGATAATTGGTGACGCCCATTACGATGTTGGAGAACATGATGCCGACCAGCGGGACCATGACAACATCTTTGAACTGGATACTCTGGATGAACCAGACAAAGACCCATGTACCCAGAACGGCACAAACGAAGGAAAAGGCAGCACGTCCCCACAGGGTAGAACCCGGTGCAAACAGCAAAGCCAGCAGAATGCCAAACTTCGCAGAAGAGATCGTCGCGCCTGTGGTGGGCGAAACAAACTTGTTCATGCAGAGCTGCTGCATGATAAGCCCCGCCACGCTCATGCCAATGCCTGTGCAGAGGATGGCAAGCAGACGCGGCAGGCGGGAGATCAGAAAGATCTCCCATGTTTCCACGCTGCCTGTAAGCAGGTCAGAAGGCCGGATGTCCAGCACCCCGACAAACAGAGAGCCGACCGAAAGGATCAGCAGTAAAATGCCAAGAAAAATAGTGGAACGACCGTTACGAATGAGAAGCCCTCCCTTAAATTAGTTTGAACTAACTTTATTGAAACAAAAAAAGAGAGCGCCTGTGTGTGAAGAAACTGGTCTTACGTGTTCACACACAGCGCGTTCTGCTGAAGGGATTATATCATAAGGCATTGATGGGTTTCAAGTGGCAAACTCTCACGAAGGTTTTACATAACAAACCATCCTTCTTTGTTGATTCCTACAAAGTTGCTCCGAACAAAAAGAGCCTTTGCATTTGTTGGTAAAAATCACCATGCAGCTTCAGCGCAAAATCTCGAGCAGCCGCCTGCCGGCTTCCTGCTGCGATTCCCCAAACGCCACCGCCAGCTCCTCCCGCAGGACGCGCTCTACCATCTGGTAAAAGTACGCATCCATAGCGTTGATCTTTCGGCCGCGGCTTTGCTGCTGGGTCTGCTTTTGCCCCAGCTCCTTGAACAGGGTCAGGTACTGGTAAAAATCATTGGTGTGCAGCAGCGCCTGATAGTGTTCTGCCAGCGCTGTCTGTACCCCCGCCGGGATGGGCAGCTTCTCCGTTTTGATGCGTGCAAGGTCGGCTGCTGCCTGCTGCGCCGGGGTCACCGGGCGCAGCGCCGCTTCCTTTTCCGTGGGGATATAGCTGCGATCGTGGGAATCCGAAAAATAAGGCCGGAGGGTGTAATACTCTCTGGCGGGCTCATCGCAAAAGCGCCGCAGCCCGACCCCTTCCACCTCGTGCACTCCCAGATTTCCGTAGACCACCAGCGCTCCCGCTTGAAACCGTGACATGGTATTTCCTCTTTCCCTTGTATGAAAAGGCTGCAAAAACAGACTTTCCAGCGTAATTTTACTCTTTACTTTATTGTACCACGGTAGGTTGGCGGGCTTCAAAGGGCATCTTCCACAAAGTTTTCCTCGTGCAATCTGCGCAGAATGCCCAGTACAATTCTTGTGCAAAACTGCCTTTGCAAATTCCAGACAGGCAGGCTATAATGATTTCGTACAACGAGTAGCACTCATGCGTAAAACCGGTTGCATGAGGGCTGCCCGTTGTTTTTTTGTCCTCAAAATGGAAAGGTAAGGTGAATCCCATGGAAAGTTCCAATCAATTTCTCGGCACGGAACGCATCGGCAAACTGATGCAAAAGTATGCGATCCCGTGCATTATTTCGCTGCTGGTGGGTGCGCTGTACAACATCGTGGACCAGATTTTTATTGCAAACGCCAGCTATCTCGGCTCTTATGGCAATGCCGCCAATACGGTCGTTTTCCCCCTGACGGTGGTAGCGCTGGCCATTGCCGTCATGATCGGTGATGGCTGCTGCGCCTTCGTCAGCATCAGCCTTGGGCAGAACGAAGTCCCCAAGGCAAAGCGGAGCGTCGGCAATGCGGTGGTGATGTGTCTGGTCAGCAGCATTGTGCTGGCCGCGCTCTATCTGATTTTTGCGGACACCATTCTTGCCATGTTCGGTGGAACGGTGAACGCCGAGACCTATCATCACTCCCAAGAATATTTCTTTTATATCACGCTGGGCGTGCCCTTTTATATGTTCGGGCAGGCCATGAACCCCATCATCCGCGCGGATGGCAACCCCCGGTTTGCCATGATCTCCACCCTTGCGGGTGCGGCGCTGAACATCATTCTGGACCCCATCTTCATTTTCGGCTTCCGCTGGGGCATGATGGGCGCAGCGGTGGCTACCGTCATCGGTCAGCTGGTCACGGCAGCGCTGGCAGTGTGGTATCTGCTGCACATGAAGATCATTCGCCCTGAAAAGGGTGACTACCGGCTGAAAGGCTCCATCTGCGGCCGTACCCTGACCCTTGGCATGACCAGCTTTCTGTCCCAGATCAGCCTTGTGGCGGCAATGGCAGCCATCAACAACATGATCCGCAAATACGGCGCACTGGATGCCGTGTTCGGGCAGGAGCAGTACGCCCAGATCCCCATGGCAGTTGTTGGCATCGTGATGAAGTTCTTCCAGATCGTCATTTCCATCGTGGTGGGCATGGCGGCTGGCTGCATCCCCGTGGTGGGCTTCAACATGGGCGCCAAAAAGCCCACCCGTGTGAAGGAGCTGTTCACGAAGCTGCTGCTGGCAGAAGCCGCAGTGGGTGCCGTTGCACTGGTGCTGGTGGAGCTGCTTCCCCGGCAGCTCATCGCCCTGTTCGGTGCCGCCAATGAGAGCGTGTACTACACCGATTTTGCCGTGAAGTCCTTCCGCATCTACCTGTGCATGATCATTCTGGCCTGTGTCAACAAAGCCTGCTTCATCTTTTTGCAGGCCATGGGCAAGGCAGCGGAATCCACCGCCCTGTCCATGGTGCGTGAGGTGGTGTTCGGCGTGGGCTTTGCCCTACTGCTGCCCCGGTTCTTCGGGCTGGACGGTGTGTTGTACTCCATGCCCATGTCGGATATCCTCACCTTCCTGATTGCAGGCTATCTGATCTGCAAAACCTACCGTGAACTGAACCAGAAAGGAGAAGTCTAATGGAAAAACGCATCATCACTATCAGCCGCGAGTTTGGCAGCGGCGGCAGAACCATCGGCAAACTGGTGGCAGAGCATCTGGGCATCCGGTGCTACGACGCCGAACTGATCCAGAAACTGGCTGCCGAAAGCGGCTTTGACGAAAACTACATCAAGGAGGCCGGAGAGTATACCCCCGGCGGCTTCCTCGCCTCCGCCTTCACCAACCGCAGCTTCGGCCCCACCAACGAGGACCTGCTTTGGAAGCTGCAATACCGGATCATCCGGGAACTGGCAGAAAAAGAGCCCTGCGTCATCGTGGGACGCTGCGCCGACTTTATCTTGCAGGACCGAACCGACTGCCTGAAGGTGTTCATCCACGCGGACATGAAGTTCCGAGCAGACCGCATCGTGCGTGTCTATGGGGAGCGGGAGAAATCTCCCGAAGCTCGGCTGAAGGAGAAGGACAAGCGCCGCACCGCCTACTACCGCTTCTACACCGATATGAACTGGGGCAATGCCGC
>OHFW01001225.1_pt1 | contig 10084 bp, 11 predicted proteins | sample 1567601 | NCBI WGS metagenome assembly OHFW01 (sample SAMEA3879594, study PRJEB24766) | human gut metagenome | biome: human-associated habitat; feature: feces | place: USA | collected 1985/1987 | reverse complement strand
TCCGTATCCACGGTACTCGATTCCGTCAAACATGCGTCCAAGCACTCTTGCTGTATCCGGAATACTCTCTTTCTTGCCGATCTGGGAACCACTTGGATCAAGATATGTCACATGCATTCCAAGGTCATGCGCTGCAACTTCGAAAGAACAGCGGGTACGGGTGCTTGTTTTTTCAAAGATCAATGCAATGTTTTTTCCGATCAGGCTGTCATGTAAGATGCCTTCTTTTTTCTTTTTTTTCAGGTCAGCCGCAAGATCGATCAGATATAAGATCTCTTCCGGTGTGTAATCCATGAGTTTTAAAAAATTGCGTCCTTTTAAGTTCATCATTCTACCGTCCTTTTCTGCTTGAATTTTAAAATGCATCCCTTTTTCCACGAATAAAAGTTTACCGGCTGCATTTTCTTATAAGATAGAACGGGCTGCCACGGAATATTTTCCAGCGGCAGCCTCGTTTTCATGCTTAATTCTCTTTTCCGACCTCAACAACAGATTTTGCAAGACCTGCAATTCCCTGAATCTCGGATGGGATAATAATCTTGGTAGCTTTTCCGTCGGCTGCCTTTGCAAATGCCTCTAAACTCTTTAACTGAAGAACGCCCGCATCCGGTGCTGCTTCTTTTAACATACGAAGACCATCTGCATTTGCCTGCTGTACAGCGAGGATAGCCTGTGCCTGACCTTCGGCTTCCTTGATAGTTGCTTCCTTCTTAGCCTCAGCACGGAGAATCTGAGAAGCCTTCTCAGCCTCGGCCTCAAGGATGACTGACTGCTTGTTACCTTCTGCGATGAGGATGGCTGACTTCTTCTCACCTTCAGCACGGAGGATCTGCTCACGTCTCTCACGCTCTGCCTTCATCTGCTTCTCCATGGCATCCTGAATAGCTGCAGGAGGGATGATGTTCTTGAGCTCTACTCTGTTGACCTTGATTCCCCAAGGATCAGTAGCCTCGTCAAGTGTTGCTCTCATCTTGGTGTTGATGGTCTCTCTTGATGTAAGTGTCTGGTCAAGCTCGAGATCACCGATGATGTTACGAAGTGTGGTAGCTGTCAGGTTCTCGATGGCCATGATAGGATTCTCAACTCCGTAGCTGAAAAGCTTAGGATCTGTGATCTGGAAGAATACGACTGTGTCGATCCTCATTGTTACGTTATCCTTTGTGATAACCGGCTGTGGAGCGAAGTCAACAACCTGCTCCTTGAGTGTAACCTTCTTGGCTACCTTATCGATAACAGGCATCTTCATGTGAAGTCCAACAGACCATGTTGCCTGATATGTTCCAAGTCTCTCAATTACATAAGCGTGTGCCTGTGGCACGATCTTGATCGTACTGCAAATAATAACGATTACGATCAGACATAAAATGATAATAAGTGAAATTCCTGCTCCGTCCATAATAATCTCCTTAATTAAAAATGTGTGTGTCTTAAGCTGATAAGCCCTTAGCTTTATATTGCCGGCTTTCCTGCCTTTTCTACGATTGCTTTGACTCCGGATATCTCGTCGATCACGACCTCGGTTCCGGTTTCAATGGTATCGCCATGTTTGGATCTTGCTGTCCACTCAACTCCGTTGATCAAGACCTGACCGGTGGACTTGAGATTGTCTATGTCAGCAGATACGATAACGTGTTTGCCGATAAGACTTTCTACGTTTGTCTTCACCAGTTGGTTGTCAAGATGCTTCTTGGCAATCGGTCTTGTCGTGAAGAAAAGAATAGTGGTGACAACAAGAAATGCAACGATCTGTAGTGGCAGCGATCCGCTGAAAAAAGCGATGATCATTGCCACCAGGGCTCCTCCACATGCCCAGATGGTTGTAAGTCCAAGCGATATGATCTCAGCAATGAGACATACGGCAAATATGATAAGCCAGGTTGCAATCTCCCAATTCATATAGAACACCTCCCTCGTTTAGGAAATCCTGGTATGCGATACTTTTCGCATTTGCCCTTGGCTAGTTCTCATTTTACTAAAAAACAGTAGGGTAAACAACATAAATTTTCTGAACATACTATCCCCTAAAGTGCATTATATGCACGAATTATAAAATTTATGAGATTAAGTGATAAATGTATGGTTAATTTTGCGTAAGCTGTATTGAACAGGTTTGGAAAAACTAATATAATAAACACATGCTAAAGAATGGGAGAGAAGAAGTTGGCTGTTAATAATAAGAAGAAAAGAATTCTCAACATAAGTCTGGCGGTCATAGGAATAATCGTTGTCGGACTCCTTTTTAATAAGATACTGGAGCAATGGTCGGGATTTCGTGCGATACTTGACAAGATATCGAGTGCATTTGCACCGATCATAGTGGGCGCAGTCATTGCGTTTCTCATGAACCCGATACTTGTTTTTTTCGACAGATTATTTCATACGATATTCCAGGAGAGAATCATATCGGATAAGAAAAAATTGTTCAAGGTTTCGAGAACTTTGTCGGTTATTTTAACTACCATAGTGTTCCTTGGAATCATAACCGGAATAGTGTGGCTGGTGGTTCCTCAGCTCTACGACAGTATCAAGCAGCTTGTGGGCAACATGGATACCTATTATTCCAACCTTCAGACGATGGTGGAGAATATAAATGAGAAGTTCCAGAAGCTCAATATACCTGAGGATCAGATCAACAAGTATATGAACAATGCATATCTCAAGGTTCAGGATATGCTGAATACCAAGATCATGCCAAATGTGGACAAGATCGTGGTGAACATAGGAAGTGGAGTGTTCTCAGGACTTAAGTTCCTGTACAATTTCCTTATAGGCATTGTTGCTTCGATATATGTGATGGCAAACAAGGAATATCTTGCTTCAAGGGGAAAGAAGATAATATATGCGGTATTCAAGGTGAAGAATGCAAATACTATCCTTGACGGACTTTCAGAGATGAACAGGATATTTGGTCAGTTTATAAACGGAAAGATACTTGATTCACTTATTATAGGAATGATCATGTTCATAGTATCAACGATACTCAATCTGCCATATGCGGTTCTGATAAGTGTTATCGTTGGAGTGACAAATGTCATACCGTTCTTCGGACCTATCATAGGAGCTGTGCCATGTTTCTTCATCGTGCTCATTGCAGATCCTATAAAGAGTCTTGTGCTGCTCATTGTTATACTTGTACTGCAGCAGTTTGATGGAAATATCCTCGGACCGAAGATCATCGGAGATACCACAGGACTTTCAAGCTTCTGGGTGCTCACAGCGGTCATAGTTGGCGGCGGTTTGTTCGGATTCTTTGGAATGCTTCTCGGAGTTCCTGTATTTGCCTGCTGTTACATGTACATCAACAGGACATGCACTGCAAAGCTGCAGGAGAAGAATCTTGCGTTCAAGACATCCGAGTATGAGAAGATTCGCAGGATAGATGAGGAGACGGGAGAGCCGATATATATAACTGAGGAAGAAGAGGATATAAGGTTCAAGAAGAAGACGCCGGAGCAGAAGCTTGCGGAGCGTGAGAACAAAAGGAAGCTCAAGCAGAAGCAGCATATGCTTCAGTACCCATCAGATCTTCCAGATGATGAATATGTGAAGTCTGGCACTGCGCATGCAGATGATCAGTCTCAGGATGACGATGATTCAGATGATGATCCTATCAGTATATTTGATAAATTCATGCATGTTATGAAGAGCGTGGCCAGCAGGGCGGACGCTGAAAAGCTTGCAAATAATATAGTAGGAAGTGATGCAGAGCCTGATAAGGAAGCTGACAGCAAAGATGACGCTGAAGAAGTTGGAAATGGTCAGGCAAAACCGGAGAGTGATAAAAAAATTTCCGGGAATCAGGATAAATAAAACATAATATCAGCACGGGGAAAGCAGATGCTGTCCCTGTCTGACAAAAGAGAAAAGAACAGATTTGCTTTTACACAAATCTGTTCTTTTCTGCATCGTATGAATAGTCGATGGATGCGAGCTTACTCTTGATATCATCTGCATTTACACATAGTGAGCTGCAGAGCTCGTCAAGACTTGGATAGTCATCTCTGAGCTTCGTGTTGATGAAGCTGAGAAGCACCATAGGATCCTTTGGAAGTGAAGAGTATTCCATTGTTAAAGTTCCTCCTTGTGGTATATTGGGTCATAATATGCATCGTGTTTATAAATATTATGGTTGAATTAACTGCATAAAATTGGTATATATATAGTTTGTGATATATATCAAAGATACAAATTGAATTTTACAACAGTGATTTAGAAATGGCAATAAGGAGTTAGATATGAGTACAAATACCGGTACGGCAAAGAAAGGAAAGCTATCAGGAAAGGGAAGTAATCTGGCGCTTCAGGCAGGAATCCTGGCGGGAGCCGGAATCGTGTCGAGGATCATCGGCCTTCTGTACAGATCACCTCTGTATCAGATACTTGGAGATGAGGGAAATGGATATTATGGTTCAGCGTATGCAATATACGCCATGGTCATAATGATCGCCACATACAGTATTCCTACAGCGGTGTCGAAGCTTGTTGCCGGTAAGATAGCTATGGGACAGTACAAGAGTGCCAGACGTATATACTACTGTACATTTATATATGTAGTCATAGCGGGTGCTGTGGCGGCATTGATCACGTACTTTGGAGCCGAATGGTTTGTAAGTGACCAGCCAAATGCAGTCTTAAGTCTTAAGATACTTGCCCCTACTATATTTATATCGGGCTTTCTTGCAATATTCCGAGGATATCTGCAGGCGTACAACACGATGGTGCCTACATCTATATCACAGATCATAGAGCAGCTTGCAAATGCAGTAGTCAGTATCGTCGCTGCGTATATGCTTGCAAAGCCATTTGCCGCTGGAACAACCGAGCATGCAAAGTATGGTTCTGCCGGAAGTGCCATGGGTACAGGTGCCGGAGTCCTTGGAGGATTGATATTCATACTGTTCGCTTATGCGAGAAGAAGAAAGGGTATCATGGAGTCTGTGAAGAACGATACAAGTCCAGACACCGAATCCTATGGAAAGTTATTCAGAATAATCATTGCCACAGTCACACCTATCGTGGTGGCAGCAGTGGTGTATAACGTGCTCACACCTATAGACATGAAGGTATTCTATGTGGTCATGAAGATGAAGGGCATGGATTCCCTGGAGATGGCAAAGCTGTATGGAATTTACTCAGGACAGTATACAGTTCTCACGAACCTTCCGCTTGCCATAGCAGCTTCAGTTGGAATCGCATATATTCCGGGAATATCCGGTGCGTATGCAAGAAATGACATGCAGAAAACCAATAAACTCCTGAATCAGGCGCTCAGCATGTCCATGCTGGTCACCATACCATGTGCGGTTGGAATGGGAGTCCTGGCTAAGCCTATAATACAGCTCCTGTTCTCAGGTGCGGATCCGATGGCAGCCAAATGTATGTATCTTGGATTCATATCCATAGTGTTCTTTGCACAGTCAACTGTAACCAACAGTGTGCTTCAGGCCATGGGTAAGGTGATGGCACCGGTTATCAATGCCACCCTTGCACTGGTGATACATGTGGTGGTTCTTGTTGTTATGCTGTACTGCACAGACTGGGCACTTTATGCACTGGTATTTGGTTCGATAGTGAACTCACTGCTCATATGTATATTCAACCAGCGTTCGCTCACAAAGTACAAGACCGGCAAGATGGACAACAGGCGAATATACGTTGCACCTACTATAGCATCTATCTTCATGGGTGTTGTTACGATCATTGTATATGAGGGCTGCAGGAAGCTTCTCGGCAACTGGGTGATCGCGATGTTTGTTGCAGTATTTGTGGCGATCATATTCTATGCGGTGGCTATACTCAAAGCCGGAGGATATACGGAGGAGGAACTTCTCAATATGCCTAAGGGAGGTCTTATTGTGAGGTTTGCGAAGAAGTTCAGACTGATAAAATAAAATGTTTGTATAAAAAATGTTTCCCAAATTTCTCGAATAGGCATATACTTGTATCTGGAACGTGAAAACGTTTTCACGAGAAAGGTATATTATGGAAAGAGGAAAAAAGAGTAAGACTCTTCTGAAGATATTCATAACAACATTATATCTGAGCGTCTTTACCTTCGGGGGTGGATACGTCATCGTTTCACTTATGAAGAAAAAGTTTGTGGATGAAAACCATTGGATAGAGCAGGACGAGATGCTGGATCTTGTGGCCATAGCCCAGTCGTCACCGGGACCGATCGCGATAAATGGAGCGATAGCGGTGGGCTATAAACTGTGCGGCATGGCAGGGACACTGGTGGCCATAATCGGAACGATCATACCGCCATTTGTCATCATATCCATCATATCTTACTGTTACAGCGCGTTCAGGACTAACTGGGTAATCAGTGAGATACTGGAGGGAATGCAGGCCGGTGTAGCTGCGGTCATTGCATCAGTGACATATGATATGGGAGCAGACATAGTAAAGCAGAAGGATGATCTGGGGATATTGTTCATGATAGCTGCATTTGTTGCATCCTACATATTGGAGATAAATGTCGTGTTCATAGTAATTGTCTGTGGACTTGTCGGCGTTTGCAGAGGACAGCTGGAGAAAAGAAGAGGGCGTGGGCATAAAAAGACAGAGGATACTTCTGACGGAAATCCTGAAAACCATCCCGACAAAGGGGGGATGGAATAATGATTTATTTGCAGTTGTTCCTAAGTTTCTTCCAGATAGGACTCTTCAGTTTCGGCGGAGGTTATGCCGCCATGCCGCTTATACAGGGACAGATAGTGAAGATACATGGGTGGATGACCATGTCAGAGTTCACGGATTTGATCACTATATCCCAGATGACTCCAGGCCCTATAGCGGTCAATTCGGCGACATTTGTGGGACTCCGGGTGGCTGGATATGTCGGCGCGGTGGTTGCCACGCTCGGATGTATACTTCCTTCATGTATCATAGTCACAGTCATAGTAAAACTTTATCTGAAATACCGCAAACAGGACATCCTTCAGGAACTGCTCGGAGGAATAAGACCTGCGGTTGTGGCGATGATCGCATCAGCGGGTGTTTCGATATTTGTCACGGCGGTCTGGTCTGGGATTGACATGATAAGTATCGCTGGAACTAAGTGGAATCTCGTGGTGATATTTGCGGTAAGTGTTGTTCTGCTCAGAAAATTCAAACTGAATCCGGTGTGGGTGATGCTGCTTTCCGGCGGGATGCAGGTGATCGTGGGGCTTGCTGGCAGATATCTGATCTGAGTAAAAGCATATTATAATTTTAATTAAATTGTAATGTGAAGAACTTTATTATAGTATGTAAAAAGTAGATGTGGTGGGGAGTTTGCATATGAAGAAGAAAATATTGATATGTCTGGTAGTACAACTCATATGCTGGAGCATTATGACGCTGTCTGATTACATGGAAGAAACATATAATGATAGTTATAATCTGGTCGTTGTATTTGCTGTACCCCTGATATGCGTAATTCTGTATATTATATTCAGAAAATGGATATACGATAATCAGATTGTGCGGCTGAAAGATGTCGCCATAATCTGTGCGGCGTGGATGATCAGTGGATTGATACTGGGATTCCTGATCGGTGCTCTGGTTATCAATGAAATGTGGATAGTGCCGCAGGCTACAGGAGGATGGGAGCATCTGCTGAATGGAATCGAATATATGATGTTTGCTATTACGCTTGCGGGAATACCATTTGTGGCGGTGGTATTGATCGAATCGGTTATAGGGATAGTAAAGGTAGTTAGTAAAAAGGATTGAATAATTAAATGCTTCATCTGTGAGAGAATCAGGTGGAGCATTTTTTTTGCATGGTGGTTAATGTATTAAACGGGCATATGAAGAGTTTGTATACCCCTTGACAAAAAGAAAAATATGAATATACTTACCAATGATAATTACCTAAAGTAATTATACGAAATAACAATAAAATAATATTTGATAAATTTACAGGAAGGAATGCTATGACAAAGGAAAAGATAAAACAGGTGATGGATGCCTGCTATCAAGCTAAGAGAGTCAGAGATATGATGCCAAAGCTGCCAAATGGAGTCACACCGACTCATATACATTATCTTGATGTGATAACGAGATTTGAGAGGTCTGAGACTGAGGTAAAGGTCAGTGATATAAGTGATGAGCTGGGGCTCCCAAGACCGGGCGTGACAAAGACGATAAAGGATATGGAACGCTTGGGATTTGTTGAAAAGAAGGCTTCAGAGGCGGATGGACGTTTTGTGTATATCAGGAGCACTCAGGCTGGCAGAGATCTGGTTTGCAAATATGTTGATGAGTATTTCACAGGACTGGGGGAGTCTCTTGTCGATATCACAGATGAAGATGCAGATATTATGATAGCGACCATTGAAAAAATTTATGATGTAATGAGCAAAAGGAGTCAGAACATAAGATGAGTGTACAGGATAAAACAGATTTTACACAGGGAAGTATAATTAGAAAAATGCTCCCATTCATGGGGCCGATTCTTGGAGCACTGATACTTCAGGCTGCATATGGTGCGGTTGACCTGCTGGTGGTTGGAAGATTCGGTTCGACGGCGGGGCTTTCAGCCGTATCAACAGGCAGCCAGGTGCTCAATCTGGTTACATTTGTGATAACAGCACTTGCTATGGGGGTCACAGTGCTTATTGCCAGATATATAGGCGAAAAGAACACGGATCAGATAGGAGAGCTTCTTGGAGGTGCCACGACTATATTTGCAATACTTGCGGTGGTGCTGGCAGTTGTCATGGTGACGTTTGCAAGACCTTTGTCCGTGTTGATGCAGGCACCGGCAGAGGCGGTCACTCTTACATCGTCGTACGTGAGGATATGCGGAGGCGGAATATTTTTCATTATGGCCTACAATGTGCTCACCGCGATATTCAGAGGATTTGGAGACAGCAAATCACCTCTTATATTTGTGTTTGTGGCATGTATAGTAAATGTTGTCGGTGACCTTATACTGGTTGCGGGATGTCATCTGGATGCTGCGGGTGCAGCCATAGCAACCGTTGTTGCCCAGGCTATCAGTGTGGTTCTTGCGCTGGCACTGTTAAAGAAGAAAAAGCTTCCATTTAAGATATCAGGAAAAGATTTCAGATTAAACAGACAGTGCAGAAGATTGCTCTCAGTGGGACTTCCGCTGGCGATGCAGGAGTTCCTTACACAGATGTCGTTCCTTGCTCTGTGTGCATTTATCAACAGACTGGGCCTGGAGGCATCATCCGGATATGGAGTTGCCTGCAAGATCGTCAATTTTGCCATGCTGGTTCCGAGCTCACTTATGCAGTCCATGGCTTCATTTGTATCCCAGAATGTCGGAGCGGGAAAAGAGGACAGAGCAAGAAAAGCCATGCTTACAGGAATGGGCATAGGACTGTCGGTTGGTGTGGTGGTATTCGTTGGTGTGTGGTTCTTCGGTGACAAACTGACATCAATTTTCACCACCGATGCGTCTGTTATCCAGAGGGGCTTCGAGTACCTGAGGGGATTTGCGCCTGAGACTATAGTCACGGCGGTGCTGTTCAGTATGATAGGATATTTCAATGGGCATGAGAAGTCGCTGTGGGTCATGATCCAGGGACTTATACAGACTCTGCTTGTGAGACTTCCACTGGCGTATTACATGAGTATCCAGCCGGATGCGAGCCTTACGAATATTGGACTTGCAGCACCTATAGCCACATGTGTCGGCATCGCGCTCAACGTCATATTCTACATCGTTATGTCAAAGAAGTGGAAAACGGAAAAGACCTGAAAATAATTAAATAAATGCTTGACAAATAAAACAAATGATTATAATACTTTAATCAGAGAATTGTAATCTATATGTAAAGAATTTGAAAAATAAATATTTAGTAAACCCGTTGAAAAGCGGTGACACAAAGCCATATGGGTCTAAGGTCTGAAAACAGAGAACTGTTTCGGACTATGACAGCCGGTTGCAGTATAATTTCCCTGTTGGAACTAGTATGTACAATGAGGAGTATAATTATATTTATTAAAAGGGACTGGAAGAATATCAGAAGATCTGATTATTCGGACAGGAGAGTCCTTCTTGTGGAGGACAATGATCTGAACAGTGAGATCGCATCGGAGATCATAGGAATGACGGGAGCCAGTGTGG
>OHFW01001224.1_pt1 | contig 10088 bp, 7 predicted proteins | sample 1567601 | NCBI WGS metagenome assembly OHFW01 (sample SAMEA3879594, study PRJEB24766) | human gut metagenome | biome: human-associated habitat; feature: feces | place: USA | collected 1985/1987 | reverse complement strand
GCTGCGCCGCCGCAGATAAAGGGGGCAGGGCGATGAAAGCAAAACAGCGCACCCTTGCGTTCCTGCTGGTGCTCGTCCTCGCCGCCGGGACGGCGCTGGCCCTGCTGACCCACGCGAACCGGAAAGCCGAACAGGCCGCCAGCGAGGCCGAGGACGGCAGCATCCCGCTGCTGGATGTGACCACCGCTACGCTGGAAAGCGTCTCCATCCAGTATGGCGGCGATACGCTGACGCTCCGGCCCTCTGACGACGGCTGGACGCTGACCGAGGACCCGGCCTACCATCTGGATGATTCGGCCTGCAACACCATCCGGACCGCGCTGGCAGGCATGAAGGCCAGGCGCCAGCTCGAGGCGCAGCCCGGCGAGGACTACGGCTTCGACGCGCCCCGGCTTGTTGTAAATGTTTCGGCGGCGGGGGAGAATACCACCCTTACCGTGGGAGCGGAAAACCCCGTCACCGGGGATGTGTACGTCCGGCGGGAGGGCGGCGACGCTGTCTACACCGTGGACGCGGCCAGGTTCCGCTGCATGGAACAGACGAAGGCGGAGCTCTTCGGGGCATTCAGCCCGGCGGGCATTACTGTCTCGGACATCGAGGCCGTGCGCTATACCCTCCAAAGCGGCGAGACGGTCAAGCTGCAATCCGTCTCCCAGTCCACGGAGGCCGACAGCACCACCTACCAGACCGTCTGGCAGCTCACAGATGAACCGAATACTGCGTTGGACACCGACAAGACGGACGCTCTGCTGGCCGCACTGGCCAGCTATGTCACCGGGCAGGACACTGCCGCCGACCTTTCCGCCTGCGGCTTTGACGCCCCGCTGGTGACAGCAGAGGTGACGACGGCAGACGGCACTGTCACCCTGACGTATGCCATCGGCACCGACGGCTATTATATGATGGTGTCGGGCGACAGCTCTGTCTACACCGTGGACGGCCAGACCGTGCAGGCTCTCTGCCTGACGGCCCGGCAGCTGAAAGCCGACACCTGAGAATTTATCCCAAAAGCACCCGCAGTTCTGCACTGTAGGTGCTTTTGTGCTGTATAAGGAAACGCTATATGCAAAATTGATGTAAAACCCGGGTGGGAAAAGCCCCCTCGGAGTCAAAGTTTCGGCAAACATCAGCAGAGTGATTGACATTTTGACAAAGATTGTTTAAGATAGACAAGACAGGGCAGAATAACTGCGCAATGTTACGGTCGTCATGGATGTTGTGCGGGGATGAGTCACCCTGGTACGAGAGGATGGGGGAGTAAACCCCTGTCTTTTTTCGTATCTGAGTTACAAGGAGGATATAGGAAAAAAATGAACAACTCGGTGATCGTTTCGCTGCGAGACATCGTAGTGGAATTTGATGGTCAGCGCATCCTGGATGGGCTGAACCTCGACATCCATGACAAAGAGTTTGTGACGCTGCTGGGACCCTCCGGCTGCGGCAAAACCACCACCCTCCGCCTCATCGCAGGCTTTCTGGAGCCGACCTCCGGCAAGGTGCTGCTGAAGGGCGAGGACATCACGGGCGTGCCGCCCTACAAGCGTCCGGTGAACACCGTGTTCCAGAAGTACGCGCTGTTCCCCCATCTGAACGTCTTCGAGAATGTAGCCTTCGGCCTCCGCCTCAAGAAGATGGACGAAGAGACCATCCGCCGCAAGGTGCGGGATATGCTGGAGGTCGTGGGCCTGAAAGGCTTCGAGCGCCGCAGCATCGGCCAGATGTCCGGCGGCCAGCAGCAGCGTGTTGCCATTGCCCGCAGTCTGGTCAACGAGCCTGAGATCCTGCTGCTGGACGAGCCGCTGGGCGCGCTGGATTTAAAGCTGCGAAAGGATATGCAAAAGGAGCTGAAAGCCATTCAAAAGCGGCTGGGCATTACCTTTATCTATGTGACCCACGATCAGGAGGAGGCTCTGACCATGTCCGACACCATCGTGGTCATGGACAAGGGCTCCATTCAGCAGATCGGAACGCCGGAGGATATTTATAATGAGCCGAAGAACGCCTTCGTGGCGGACTTCATCGGCGAGAGCAACATACTGAACGGTGTCATGGTGCACGACCGGCTCGTCCGCTTCTGCAAACACGAGTTCGACTGCGTGGATACCGGTTTCGGCGACCGTACACAGGTGGACGTCGTAATCCGTCCGGAGGACATCTACATCTTCGAACCCTCGGATGCAGCGCAACTGACGGGAACCGTAACAAGCTCCATCTTCAAAGGCGTGCACTACGAAATGCTGGTACAGACCCGCGAGGGCTACGAGCTGATGGTGCAGGATTACCACTGCTTCGAGGCAGGCCGCGAAGTGGGTCTGCTGGTAAAACCTTTCGACATCCACGTAATGAAGAAAGAACGCACCTGCAACACTTTCGAGGGCAAGCTCCTGGACGAAACGCACGTGGAATTCCTGGGTTGCAGCTTCGAATGCAGTCCGGTGCAAGACATCGGTCCCGAAACGCCCGTAACGGTGGAAGTGGACTTCCAAAACGTCATCCTGGAGGATAACGAAGAAGACGGACGACTGACGGGCGAAGTGAAATTCATCCTCTACAAAGGAAACCATTATCACCTCACCGTGTTTACCGACTGGGATGAGGACATTTTCGTAGACACCAACGACGTTTGGGACGACGGAGACCGCGTGGGCATACGGATAGCGCCCGAAAACATCAGAGTGATAAAACGATAAGATATCATCCCGTCATCTTACCGTCCATAATCCTAATATAATAAAGCAATACTTGATTAAATAGAGTAGCGCTTGATATAAGATATAATAGAGTAATGCTTGATAAGTTATCCCATTTCTTCCTGCGGCGACGCAACTGGACACTGCCCTACGCACTGTTCCTGCTGATATTTGCGATAGTGCCGCTACTGCTGATTGTGCTGTACGCCTTTACGGATGCCGACGGAGCTTTCACCTTTGCCAACTTCCGCAAGTTCATGATGCACCCGGAGGCGATGAACACCTTCATCTACTCCATCGGCATCGCTCTCATCACCACGCTGACCTGCCTGTTGCTGGGTTATCCGGCGGCATACATCCTCAGCCAGAAGCAGTTCAACACTTCGCAGACCATGGTGGTGCTGTTCATCCTGCCCATGTGGGTGAACATACTGATACGCACACTCGCCACAGTGGCGCTGTTCGACTTTCTGAACCTGCCTTTGGGCGAAGGCGCACTCGTGTTCGGCATGGTCTACAACTTCCTGCCGTTCATGATATACCCCATCTACAACACTCTGCAGAAAATGGACCGCAGCCTCATAGAAGCCGCCCAAGACCTCGGAGCCAACCCCTTGCAGGTATTCGGCAAAGTAATCCTGCCCCTCTCCATGCCGGGCATCATGAGCGGCATCGTAATGGTGTTCATGCCTACGGTAAGCACCTTTGCCATAGCCGAACTGCTGACGATGAACAACATCAAACTCTTCGGAACAACCGTGCAGGAGAACATATACAACGGAATGTGGAACTACGGTGCAGCCCTGTCGCTCATCATGCTGTTGCTGATAGGCGTCACCATCCTCTTTACGAACGAAGAGGACGGCGCATCCAATGAAAGCGGAGGTGTGATATGATGACGCGTATTCTTGCCAAAGGGTATCTGTGGCTGCTGCTTGCGCTGCTGTACTCGCCTATCCTTATCATCATGGTATTCTCTTTCACCGAAGCCAAAGTGTTGGGCAACTGGACGGGATTCTCCACCAAGCTGTACAGCTCCCTCTTCACAGGCGGCATGCACCACTCGCTGACGAGCGCCATCTGGAACACATTTGCCATTGCCATGTTAGCAGCCACCGCCAGTACGGCGTTGGGCAGCATCGCGGCCATCGGCATCTTCAACCTGCGCACACGCACGCGCCGGGTAATGAACTTCGCCAATGCCATTCCGATGATGAATGCGGACATCATTACGGGCGTGTCGCTGTTCCTGCTGTTCGTCAGTTGCGGTATCTCGCAGGGATTCACAACCGTGGTACTGGCACACATCACATTCTGCACCCCTTACGTAGTGCTGAGCGTAATGCCCCGCCTGAAGAAGATGAACCAGAACGTGTACGAAGCCGCCCTCGACCTTGGCGCCACTCCCTTTCAGGCATTGCGCAAGGTAATTCTGCCAGAGATACTTCCGGGCATGATCAGCGGTTTCATCCTTGCCTTTACGCTCTCTATCGACGACTTCGCAGTAACTATATTCACCATTGGAAACGAAGGACTGGAAACGCTCTCCACCTATATCTACGCCGATGCGCGTAAAGGCGGACTGACACCGGAGCTGCGTCCTCTGTCCACCCTTATTTTCATTACGGTGCTGGTGCTGCTGATTGTCATCAACAAGCGTGCGGAACATGCACGGAAGAAATAAGTCCGCCTGCGTCTCGCAAGATAAGAGTATTCGTCCCGCAGCACGGAGAGATTCATCCCGTAAGCCGAAAAACGAAAGCATAGTCAAGATAAACCTGCTGAATAAAAAATGAAAAGATTAACAGACATATTCCTTCTCCTTTGCCTCGTCCTCGCAGCCGTCTCGTGCAAGGATTCGGGCGAAGAGCGCAACCACGTACTGAAAGTCTACAACTGGGCCGACTACATCGACGAAGATGTACTGGCCGAATTTCCCGCCTGGTACAAGCAGCAGACGGGCGAGGACATCCGCCTCATCTACCAGGTGTTCGACATCAACGAAATCATGCTCACCAAGATAGAGCGCGGCCACGAGGATTTCGATGTGGTATGCCCCTCGGAGTACATCATCGAGCGGATGCTGAAGAAAGACCTTCTCCTGCCCATCGACCGCAACTTCGGCAAGACCCCGGACTATCTGCCCAACATCTCCCCCTACATCCGCCGGGAACTGAACAAGACCAGCCAGCCGGGACGCACCACCACCGACTATGCCGTACCCTATATGTGGGGCACAGCCGGCATCCTCTACAACCGCAACTTCATCACCCCCGACGAAGCCGGCAGTTGGCACTGCCTCTGGAACCCCAGGAACAAAGGCAAAATCCTGATGAAAGACAGTTACCGCGATGCCTACGGAACCGCCATCATCTACGCCCATGCCCGACAGCTTGCCGACAGCACCGTCACCGTGGAGCAACTGATGAACGATAACTCTCCCGAAGCCATAGCCCTTGCCGAGAAGTATCTGAAAGCCATGAAGCCCAACATCGCAGGCTGGGAAGCCGACTTTGGCAAGGAGATGATGACCAAGAACAAGACCTGGCTCAACCTCACCTGGAGCGGCGACGCCGTATGGGCCATCGAAGAAGCCCGTGCCGTGGGCGTGGACCTTGCCTACGAAGTGCCGCGCGAAGGCAGCAACATCTGGTACGACGGCTGGGTAATCCCCAAATATGCAGGCAATCCCAAAGCTGCCGCTTACTTCATCAACTACCTCTGCCGACCCGACATCGCCCTGCGCAATATGGATGCCATAGGCTACGTCAGCGCCGTTGCCACCCCCGAAATCATGGAAGCCAAACGGGACACCGCCATCGCGACACGTTCCGACCTCAGCTATTTCTTCGGTGAAGGTGTGGGTGCGGACAGCCTGCAAATAAACCCCGTGCAATATCCCGACAGAAAAGTGGTGGAACGCTGCGCCATGATACGCGACTTCGGCAACCGCACCGAACTCGTACTCGAAATGTGGAGCCGTGTGAAAGGCGACAACCTCAACACGGGCATCGTACTGCTGATATTCTCCGTATTCGGGGTATTGTTCGTCTGGCTGGTATACGGCAAGATACGCAAATACCGGCAGAAACAACGCCGCCACCGAAGACGGAGAAGAAGATGATTAAAAAATCCCGCATATAGGATTTTTAATTTATAATGCTTAATTTTGGCCTTCGATAAATTCAAAATCACAACACTGGGATTATAATTCATAAATCTTAAATCATAAATCTAAAAATGCTTACTCAAATTATCAACGGACGCATATTCACCCCGCAAGGCTGGCTGAATGAAGGTTCCGTCCTGATGCGCGACGGAAAAATACTCGAAGTGACCAACTGTGACCTCGCCCTCATCGGCGCACGCCTCATCGATGCCAAAGGCATGTATATCGTGCCCGGCTTCGTGTGTATGCACGCGCATGGCGGTGGCGGCCACGACTTCACCGAATGTACCGAAGAAGCGTTTCGCAGCATCATCAATGCACACCTCGGTCATGGCGCTACGAGTTTCTACCCTACCATTTCCTCATCTCCGTTCGAAAAGCTGCACCAGGCAGCCCAAGTGTGCGAGCAGCTTATGGCAGAGCCCGACAGCCCCGTACTGGGATTGCACATCGAAGGTCCCTATCTCAACAAGAAAATGGCAGGCGAACAGTTTGCCGACCAGGTGAAGGAGATTGACGGACAGGAATACCGCGAGTTGGTGGAAAGCACCCGTTGCATCCGCCGCTGGGACGCCTCTCCCGAACTGCCCGGAGCACTGGAGTTTGCAAGCTACCTGCGCGAAAAAGGCATACTGGCAGCCGTATCGCACACCGAAGCCGAATACGACGGCATCCGTGCCGCCTACGAAGCCGGATTTACCCATGCCGCCCACTTCTACAACGCCATGCCCGGCTTCCACAAACGCCGCGAGTACAAGTACGAAGGCACTGTGGAAAGTGTCTACCTGACCGACGGCATGACCATCGAACTCATTGCCGACGGCATCCACCTGCCGTCCACCATCCTGAAACTGGCATACAAACTGAAAGGCGTAGAGCACACCTGCCTTGTAACGGACGCCCTCTCCTGCGCCGCCACCGAAGGCAAGGAAATCAACAACCCGCGCTACATCATCGAAGACGGTGTGTGCAAGCTTGCCGACCGCTCCTCATTGGCAGGCAGTATCGCCACCATGGACGTGTTGGTGCGTACTATGGTCAAGGCGGGTATCCCGTTGGGCGACGCCCTGCGCATGGCTTCCGAAACCCCGGCACGCATCATGGGCGTGTACGACCGCAAAGGCTCCCTGCAAAAGGACAAGGACGCCGACATCCTCATCATGGACAAGGAACTGAACATACGCGCCGTATGGCAGGCAGGAAAGCTGGTGCAGGAAAACTTCCTGAATTACAAGTAACGTATAAGTCCGGCCGTTTTCTCTTTATTAAAAGGAAAATTCTCTAAAAAAACTGCAATGGTAAACTTTTTAATGCCAACAAATGTATTATATACATAAATTTGCATTAGTAAAACTTGAACCAATTAAAAAATAAAAGGTATGAAAAAGATGAAAATGACAGCATTTCTGCTGAGCGGCGCCATACTACTGGGTAGTTGCGGTACAATGAACAATACGACGAAAGGTGGCATTATCGGCGGTGGCTCGGGTGCTGCGGCAGGAGCTATTATCGGCGGACTGTTCGGCAAGGGTAAAGGCGCTGCTATCGGTGCGGCAGTAGGCGCAGCGGTAGGTACGGGCGCAGGTGTGGCTATCGGTCATAAGATGGATAAAAAGGCTGCCGAAGCCGCCAAGATTGAAGGCGCACAGGTGGAAATGGTGAAAGATGCCAATAATCTGGATGCCGTCAAGGTGACGTTCGACTCCGGTATTCTGTTTGCTTTCAACTCCTCTACGCTGAGCAACGATGCGAAAGCTTCCTTGCGCGACCTCGCCAAGATTCTGAAGGAAGACACAACTACGGACATCGCCATCATAGGCCATACGGACAAGGTCGGTACGTACGAAGCCAACATGAAGGTGTCCAAGAACCGTGCCTATGCCGTAGAGAATTATCTGCAGGATTGCGGCGTATCTCCCTCTCAGTTCAAGCAAGTGGAAGGTGTGGGCTACAATGAATACGACGAAAGCCTGTCGGCGAGCGAAAATCGCCGTGTGGTAATATTCATGTATGCCAGCGAACAGATGATTAAGAATGCGGAAGCGGGAAAATAACAATCCGGTTTTCGGACAAAAGAACATAAGAACGAAAAGAAAACTCCTCACGTTTGCAACCCAAACGTGAGGAGTTTTCTCTTATATCCCCCGGCATTTTCAAAGAAACTCCAGGGAAACCGGGAGCAAATCCCCGGAGTTATAAAATCAATAGGCGTGTCCTTTTTCATCCTGCATCTCTTCGGCATCTATCTTCTTCCTGTCGATGCTGCGCCATGCGTAGAAAATGTAGGCAAGCACAAAAGGAACCAGAACAGATACGTAGGCCATTACCCGCAACGTAAACTGGCTGGAACAACTGTTTGCCAGCGTAAGCGAGCTTTGCAGGTCGGCGGTAGAGGGATAATAGGCAGTATTGTTATAACCCGCCACCAGCAACAGCGCCAATACCGTGAGCACAGTGCCTGCGCCTGCAAACCATATACCCTTGTCGAAAGACGGTTTCCACACCGTGCGGACAATTCCCCAAAGCACGGCAAGCACACCGATAAGGAATACGAGCAGCACCACGGGCATTTCGATAAAGTTTGTCAGATACTTATAGGGTTCCATAAATACCTCTCCGGTTTCCGGATTCACCGCATAGCCTTCGGCAAGCAGCGTACGGATAACGAATGCAAGGAAGAACACCAGAAACAGCCCCGTATTGCCCCACAACGCACGACGGCAACGTTTCACCAAATCCGCATCGCCGATATTGTTAATGAAGTAAAGTGCACCGAGAATACGCGCCAGGAAGAACACAGCCAGTCCCAACACTACATTCCACGGATTGAGCAACGCATCCAGCCCGTGCCCCGCATTGGCCCAACTGCTGATAACCGGCATCACCGTATCGGCAATATTACCTTTGTTGATATAGAACTCCGAACCCGTGAAGAACGTTGCCACCGCACCGCCCAGCAGCACCGGCCCTACCACTCCGTTTATCACCAGAAAAGCGCGATACGTCGTCTTGCCCAACAGATTGCCCGCTTTCGACTGAAACTCGTAGCTTACAGCCTGCAACACGAAAGTAAACAAGATAATCATCCACAACCAGTACGCACCGCCGAAGCTCGTACTGTAGAACAACGGGAACGATGCAAAGAACGCACCGCCGAACGTTACGAGCGTAGTAAACGTAAACTCCCACTTGCGCCCCGTAGAGTTTATTATCATCTTGCGCTGCTCTTCCGTCTTGCCCAGACAGAATATCAGCGAGTTACCGCCCTGCACAAACAGCAGGAATACAAGGATGGCTCCCAACAGGGATACTATAAACCACCAATAATGTTGAAGAAATATATAGGTATTCATGTAATGAGTTATGAGTTATAAGTTATGATTGATGAGAAAGTTCTTTTTCCGGTCCTTTCCGTATGGCTTTCAGCATAATGCCTACTTCGGCAATCAGCATAACGGTGAACAGTACAAGGAAAATGAAGAATGTGGTCTGCACGGAGCCGACATCCAGTTTGGAAATGGCAGCACTTGTGGGCAACATATCCTGAATGGCCCACGGCTGACGTCCGCATTCGGCAACCACCCAACCGGCCTGCCCGGCAAGATAGCCCAGCGGAATGGTCAGCATTGCCACCCAATGCATCCAGCGCATTTTGCTTAAATCCTTTTTATAGATAAAGAACAGTACAACAATAAAGAACAGAATGAAATATCCACCCAGAATCACCATGACACGGAAGGCATAAAAGTTCAGAGGAACATTCGGAACCAACTGATTCACATCCTTAATATATCCGTATCCGAAATAAGGAATATTCTCCTGCAACACTTTGTATGCCACTTGCGCATCCTCCTCGTTCCCGGCACTCTTCGCAGCACGGTAAGCAGCCAGCGCACCGATAGCCGTTTTACCCCGTTCAATCTTTTCGGCAGCCGAAAGAGCAATCGTACCGTCTTTCTGTTGATAGCCACCTTCGATAATATTCGTAATTCCCGGAACATAAGCATTGGCGTCACGCTCGGCAAGGAAAGAAAGCATACTCGGTATCTCAATACGGAACAGGAAAGGTTCTTTTCCGTCATTATAAGTCTTCTTTTCGGGATTCAGCATGCCGATTCCCACCAAACCCACATTCGTACCACCCTCATACAATCCTTCCACAGCGGCAAGTTTCATCGGCTGCGTCTGCGCAATCTGATAACCGGAGCCGTCGCCAGTCCAAGCAGACA
>OHFW01001200.1_pt1 | contig 10270 bp, 7 predicted proteins | sample 1567601 | NCBI WGS metagenome assembly OHFW01 (sample SAMEA3879594, study PRJEB24766) | human gut metagenome | biome: human-associated habitat; feature: feces | place: USA | collected 1985/1987 | reverse complement strand
TATTAAAACAATAAAACATATACCTAATAAAAACGAATATATAAATGAATTTTTATAACCATGCTCGAAAAAAAAGATAAACACCCAACAGCCTGCTATATAAATTAAAATGCTTAAAATTATAGCTATTACCGTTGAAAACAAAATTTTGTAACTTATTATTTTGTTAATTTCATTATTGTCCCGTTTTGTATATATTTTTACAAATACCCCAAATAATATACAGATAGGATAAATCCAATAATACATTATTATGTCAGAAATTTCACCTTTTAATGAAAACCAGTTTGTTATTGTACTAAAAACATATAATGCACTTGCCAATAAGGTAACGCCCCCTACATATAAAGCAAAAATATATTTAAATAGCTTTATATAAATATCATTTCCCAATACTATTGTTTTTCTGGTGTCCATCATGAAGATAAATCTCCTTTAGTCAAAAATGGTTAACATAACAAAATTAAAAATAGATAAAACAGAGTAAAGGATTGCCAATAGTTTAATTTTTTCTTTTGTGTCCGGAAAGGTAGTAGTGTTTTCTTCTTTATTTATTTTGAAAGAAATAAGTATTCCCCAAAAAACTGAACTGATAACATCACGTACATGTACCCTGAGTTCATATTTAACCATGGAATCTTCTTCCTGTTAAAGATTTAAAATTAAGACAAAACAAATAAACAGGGTATATACAAAACCCCCAGTAACTTAAGCAAAAATATTTTAATTTTTATAGTACTTTTTTGATTTTCCGTCTCTTGTTTAGGAAATAACGTAATAAAAAATCCCCATATAGCTGAAAAAATAAAGATGGAAACTGAGGAAACAACAAATGAAGAAGCCAATTTTTCATAAAAGTTTAATTGTCTGCTATTGATAACAACCATTATGTAAATGCAAGGCCAGGAAAGAAAAAACAATGACATAAATATATTACTATTTATTAAATCTAGTATGTAATCTCGTCCGTATTTCTTGTATTGAAATAAATAAAATAATAGTGTAGTAATTGCAGGAATTAATATCCTTAAATCAAGCTTAGTATTCCAGATGTATAGCCACCCCAAAATAAATAAAGACAAAAAAGAAAAATAAATTCGATAAAATACCATATTACAACACCTTGTTTAAGCTATGCGAAAAAATACATTTTTGAACGAGCATTTAATGCCCTTAATTGATATTATTTTACCATTTGCTATTCTCCTTCAAATTTATTGCCCGATAGTCCTATAATAATTTTTTACAAAACTACGTGTTATAGCCTTTCAGCTTTTAACTTAAGCCCAAACCTACATCTACCTTTCAAATATTTTACCCATTCTGCCTTGCTGATATCTTTAAGAGACTTATTAAGTTCTACCTCTTCCAACATAAAAAAGCCTGCTGATATCATATGAATAGAATAGTACTTTTCCCCACTTTTTATAATTAAATCACTACGTGCAAATCTACTCACAGCAAACTGCCTGCAAGAACAATCTTTTTCATCAAGGAAACAACTCCCGAAATCTGTAATCAAAAGAGAACCAAATTTAGGCAGTCGATAAAAAACATAAGGCGGTTCCATAGAATTTTTTTTATTTCTGATTTTCGCAAATTGTTCATACGAACATTTAATGCCTGTTTTAGATTTTAATTCCTCAAAACTGTTCACTATTATCGGTTTTTGTAACAACATCGGCGTTTGTTGCAACTGTCTCTGCAAAGTCTGACATTTCTCACTGTTTATGTAGGGTGTTCCGGTTAAAATGCCCCTTTCAGCCTCAGAAAAATCAGGAAATTTAACCTCTGATAATAAATATTCCTTCAATTCATCAAGAGAATTTTTTAACATTTGCGGCACAAATTCCCTCGCAGATTGATCACTCAACATATCTGAGACATAATCACACATAAAAAAAATATAATCTTCCGTTTGGTGAAACGTCTCCATATATGACTCATTTTGCACATACATACGATTTTCAAAGTATAACCTTTCCTCAGGAAATTTTGGAAAAATACCATCTCCATATCCGCAAACAATGTAATATTCTTCACCTAATTTAGATACAAACTTTCCCGCTCGCTTGCGAAAACCCACATCTCCGATTTGCTCCAAATAATCAAAATAATCTATAAAAAAATCATAATTTTGACGGGCTGCCCAAGCATTCAGATTTTCAATCCGACGCTGATATGCATTTTTCAAACATGTAACCTTTTTTACATCATCCGTATTAAAACAACTGAGTTTTTCTCTATATCCCAGCCAATCAATTTGCTTCCGTTTTAACTTATTGCGATAGTAGCTCTCATCCAAAGTCTTCATAAAAGCATGATAACTTTTGTTCATTTCCACATCTAATTTCGCCAAATCCTCATCTGCACAGATAAGTCTTTCCGCCTCATTTTTCGCTTTTGCACAATCAAAGCTCGGCGTAGCTTTTGCCGCCGAGGAAACAGCATATGCACCACAACAAAAAAACAATAACAAACTCAAACACCGCCTAGTCATTTTTTTCTCCTGAACAAACATAAAAATTTACTTATATATGACATTAAAACTAAAGGTTTAATATACAATTAAACATCAACTTTATTACAAGGAACCTTCTTTAAAAAAAACAAGCAAAAAAGCCCTGTAAAAACAGAGCCTTTCAATAACAACGACAAATCGGGCTACGCCGTTTTTTTCGTCAAATCATAACCACAGGCAAGGTCATACATCTCACTCACCGTACCTCCGGTCTCTGACATATCCGTCCTCGAACCGCTGTCTGCCCCGAATGTACTCAGCGCTTGCGTCAACTGCATCGCAGCTTCTGTACCAATAACAGTACCATCAGAAAACTCCAGATTATCAACCTTGTGTGTACCGAGATAATAATAAAAATCTTTCAGAAGAACCCCTTGATTTTCGTCTCCATTAATTGTTATACGAACATTATTGTCTTCACGAGTAAAAGACAAATCATTCAAAGTTATTCCATCTCCAAATTTAAGAACATCATTGTTTCCCTGATTATCATAAATGGTATCAAATCCGTCACCAAGATTATATATAAATATGTCATTCCCCGAATAGCCGCCTTCAATATAATCATCTCCGGTACCGCCACAAAGAATATCATCGCCGTCACCGCCTTTCAACGTATCATTTCCGGCTCCGCCATACAATATGTCATTCCCTAAATCACCATCTATATAATCATTTCCGTCTCCACCGTAAACAACATCGTTGCCACCCTGAGTACGTATGGAATTATCTTCATTATTCAGATATACCGTATCATTGGTACCAAACATCAGTAAACCGTTTGTTTTACTGAGTTGGTGCAATGTTAAATCATGTTGATCAAAACGAACTGTCGAACCATCGGCAAACTGAAAATACTCGATTTTATTATTTGAATAATAAAAGAAATTCTTAAAGATTATTCCTTGAGTCTCATCCCCGTTAATTATCATATACAAATCGTTCCCTTCCGCCCGGAAACTAAAATCATCCATAGAGATTCCCTCTCCAAAAACCAAAGTATCGCCCGTTCCTGTTCCGTCAATAATTGTATCCAAACCATCACCGCGATTATAAATATAGATATCGTCACCGGAACTGCCCTGCAACGTATCATTGCCAAGCCCCCCGATAAGTGTATCACTGTCATTTCCGCCAACCAATGTATCATCACCGGCTCCGCCGTCCATATAGTCCTCGCCGCCAACTCCATTTATGTGATCATTACCCTCACCACCATAAATAATGTCGTTTCCTTCGTCCACATAGATATAATCATCCCCGCCGTTCAAATAAACGACATCATCATACTTCGTTCCTTTTATATCGTCTTTTGCATCTGTTTGAATCAAAGTTAATCCTATTTCATCTAAACGAACATCACTTCCGTCAGCAAACTTCAAATACTCAATATGATTGGAGGAACTGTAAAAAAAGTTACCAATAGACATTCCCTGAGTCTCATCACCTTTAACAAAAATCAAAAGATTATTGCCCTCACCGCGAAAACTCAAATCATCAAAAGTCACCCCGGCTCCAAATTGAATTACGTCTGTTCCGCTGCTGTCGCCAATGGAGTCAAAGCCGTCTCCTAAATTCCAAACATACGTATCATTACCACCGCTTCCGTTTAGAGAATCATCTCCTTTTCCGCCAATAATATAATCATCTCCGCCACTTCCGGAAACGCTGTCATTACCATCGCCGCAGTCAACATAATTGTTGCCGGCAACGCATTGAATATAATCATTGCCGTCACCGGCATAAATAACATCGTTACCCTTATCCGCATAAATGCTGTCATTGCCGCCTTTTGCATAAATAATATCGTCATAAATGGTACCGTTGATAATTTCTTTTTCATCCGTTTGAGTTAAGGTCAGTCCGATTTCTGACAAATGTACAACCGTCCCGTCATAAAAATGCAAATCCTCTATGACATTACTGGTATATTGAAATTGCCCTAAAATTCTCATTCCCTGAGTTTCATCGCCTTTAACATAAATGTTCAGACCAAAATACTCATAACGGAAAGTCAAATCCTCAAACTTAATTCCCTTGCCAAATATAATTTTATCAAAATTGCCTCCGTCAATAATAGTGTCAAATCCATCACCCAAATTCCAAACGTAAGCATCATCACCTTGACCGCCATTAAGAATATCATCCCCTTTTCCGCCTGCGAGAACATCGCTTCCTCCCTTAGCGTCAAGAGTATCGTTTCCACCGTTACCGACCAGAATATCATCCATAGCAGTACCGTTAAGATTATTTGCTTTGTCATTACCTTCCATGGTGACGCCGCCGTCTATTCCGGGAATACTGTTCCAATGGGTTATTGCATATTCATAATCCCAACTGGTTCCGTCGGAAAATTTAATTGCGGCAAGCGTAGCCGAACTTGTTCCTTGTTCTTGAAAATAACTGTGAACGCGAATACTGTCTGCCAACGTTCCGTCATCATAAGTAATTGTCAGAATCAGGTCAAAGTCCTGTCTGCCGATAGAAACATTAGAGGGCATAATTGTTTCATCAAATTCAATAACGTCTTTTTTGCCGTCCGCTGCCAGAGTGTTAATCTCATCATTACCGAAGCCCTTTGAGAACAAATATACATCTTCACCGTCACCACCGGCCATATAATCGTTGCCGGCACCACCGATAATAGTATCATCACCGCCGTTGCCGTAAAGCTTGTCATTACCGCCTAATCCGGTAATAATACTTCCAAAATCATCATCTTTAATAATATCATTTCCATCCGTACCTATTGATTTGCCGAACTTAAACAATTCTCTCTCAAAAATGTCGCCGTACTCATCACCGAGCAAATTAAATGCAGCAATAATCTCATCGCCGAGGTCTGTATAGGTACGAATTATCTCAGAAAACTCACGCATCATCAGCGTTGTATTTAAGACGTCTGCGGCAAACATCTCTTCAAATGCGGCAACTGCCTGACTGACATCAATATCCCAACTTTCGGTCGCAGCATCATAAGTCAGTGTCACTTTCTCCAGCAGAGTTTTATAATGCGTCTGGCTCAACAACTCATTCTTCACATATTCTTTCAGCTCATCAAAAGCGTCATGAATAAACAAGACGGCATGACGATTCGGATTCGGATCCCTTTCGCCCCAACACCAGGTGCCAAGATACCCTCGCCCCATAAATTCTTCCAAAGCCTCAAGCTTACGTGCATCGTCCAAATAATGTGTTCCGTTATAACGAGACGGCGTGCGGCCGAAAGGATCCATATCTTCCACGCCGGCCCAATGATATATAATATCGTTGAGCAACGCGTTTCGGGCAGAAACATTTGTCTCACTCATAAACTGCTCTACTAATGCTTTCAGCTCCCCGCTCTCATCAAGAGCCATAGCCGTGTGCAAATTATGAACATTACCAAAACCTATTAAATCAGGAAGTTTCTTAACATTGTCAGAAATAACGACATCGGTTCTATCTGCAGTATTCGAAGTATCTGTAACAAACCAAATATCACTTATATTTCCAGCACTATTATCGTTTTTTATAAAACTTCCTGTTTGACCTATTATATTTTCATTAATATCTTTTATATTCTCATTTTGATAACTAAGATTAATTTCTTTAATATTTACTTCTTCCATAGAAAGAAGTTCTCCATTTTCGACAAATCCGTTCTGGTTCATATCCTTCCAAACTTTAATTTCATTCCAAACCTCGTCAGAACTGTTAAATACGCCATCTTTGTTACTGTCTAATTCTTTTAAGGCCTCAAAGCCATTTGCTGCTTTTGCCCCGGACGAAAGAACGGAGTTATTCCCAAATAACTCCGTTCCATCATCAATCTGACCATTTCCATTAATATCACGAACCAAAAGACCATCATCTTTCCCAACCCAACCGCTTTTCTCTGCAAAACCATTGCCGTCATGATCAAAATAAACACCCTCTGAAACACCTACTGTCTCAATTCCATCTCCATCTAAATCTACAATTAATGGAGACTTAGTCTTTTCCGCAGTATCCATTAATTCATCAATTTTATCCATTTTGTTCTGAGGAAGAGGACACTGATTTAATCCTAAATTATTTGCAGCTTTATTTAATTCATCTGAATAATTATTTTGTAACACTGTCTGAAGAGCATTCAAACTTGTTGGACAAACCTGTAGCCCTTCGAAAACGGGATTTGCACATTGATCAAATACTGTTTGTAATTCTGGTGACAAAGTATTTCTGAAATCATTAAGTCGTGTTTCAAGTTGAGACCATAAATCTTTTAAATAATCCTTTCCCGCTTCCCATGATTCATCTATGATGTTTCCTGCTAAAGCAGACAAATAACCTACCATGGCAGAGCCAACAGCAGCCACACCCACAGTTGCTGCTCCGGCAGCATAGGGAAGTAAAATCGCTCCAATTCCAATTCCCACAACTACCTTTAAGCCAACACGTGCAGTATCATCAATACGACTGTTTTTTATATCTGATGTCAGCGCGTCGTTGAATTCTATTGTCGAGGGGAACATCCCCAATGCACTACCCAAAATTGAACTTGAACACATGATATTTTTAAAATTTCCTGCTTTCCTTAAATCATGTAGGGATATTGGTGTATTTCCATATCTTTTAGATAATTCATTATTTAGTTCTATTGCACTTCCTACATTTTCAGAAATGGTAGCTACATAAGAAGGTAATCCGCCAGAAGTATTCTTTGTTTCTTCTTCTAATTTATTTATTAAAGATTGTTCATTTTTAGTTAATTCTGTAGCTTCAGACATGTTTGTCTCCTTTCATAATTTTAGGGATAGATAATTCTTTGATATAAAAACCTACAAAATGAAATGTTATTTGAGAAACAAATATAAGTAATATCATTAGTAAAGGATAGGTTTTTATATTTGATATTGATTTATTCTGTATTTCGTAAAATAAAGCATATATTGCTATCGCAATGAAAACAACTAACGATATTGCCATATGTAGAGGAGAATACTTTAGGTTAAAGATGCGAATATAGAAATTGGCAGAGTTGGTTATATTATTTAAACTTAGCAACATTCCGGTAGTAATGAAAAGCAAAACATTTAAGGAGATAGAAAAGTCATTATTATATGTTTTCCATAATATTATATTTTGCATAAACGAATTGACATTGTACGAAAATGTATTATTCCGGCTATAAAAATATATTCCTAAGGTTGAGAGAAATAATAACCCACCCAAAAGATACAAATCAGTATTACTAATGCTGACAGTGTGTTTATAATTATATTTCTGTAAACTTAATTTATAGAATAAAAATAAAGTAAAACATACCGCAGGTATATTCCATAAAATTTGATTTCCAAGTTGAGAATATCCGTTAAATACTAAAATGACAATATAAGCCCCACAAAAAGCTACTAATATTTTATATATTTTATTTTGTTCTGTTTTATCATCTAAAATTTCAGGTAATTGTGATGAAAAACTAATCTGGGTTTTATTATAGCTGAGAAACATACAAAAAATACTAGCTAAGCTTGCAAAAAACAATATTCCACCTTGCAAACAAAGTAAAACGACACCCAATTGAAGAACAGTTTTAAATGAGTTATTAAAATTCATTCCCACTTTTTCTTTACTATACATTACGGCTGCAGAAAAAACACCTATTGCTAATAGAGAAATTCCTGCAACAAAATAATAAAGAATTGAGCCAATAATATTATTTTTTCCAAATCGATTTTGCAAAATCTCCAAATTGAGATACGGTTTGTTTAGGGCCCAAACTGCTCCAAAAAGGAAGACATAGAAACTATTAACAATGAATAAATACCCATTATCAATATTGATCATATCATTTAGTACAACAGCAAAGGAAAGTATAAATAAAAAAAATAATGAAAAATTTGAAAAAAAGATCATATCATTAAAATTCAGCTGTTTAAAAAACAGAATTGCAGAATAAACTATTAAACATAAAACTATTGGATTAAATAAAATACCTTCATTGAAAAGACATAAATGTGTAAATAAAATCAATGCTAAAACTAAAAAAGTTATTATACGAAAAAATATTTTCATAAATGTAATCCCCTTCGAATCTCAGAACTATGAAAAGTGTAACTTAAAAACAGGTAACAAACTGTGAACATTGCCAAAACCGGACACATCCGGCAAAGACTTAATATCATCGGGAATAATAACCTCCGCCTGATCAATTGTGTCCGCCGTATCTGCATCAAACCACACATCTGTAATGGTGCCGCTGCTGCCGTCTGTCTTGATAATCGTCCCTGTTTGAGCATGCGTATTGCCGTTGCCGTCAACAAGCTCTTGCTCATTGTAATTAAGATTTATTCCGGCAATGTTCGCCTGCTCCAAAGATAGTAGTTCACTATTGTCAACTATACCGTTTTGGTTGCTGTCTTTCCATACCTTAACCGTATTCCAAGCCTCGTCAGAACTGTTAAATACGCCGTCTTTGTTACTGTCTAATTCTTTTAAGGCCTCAAAACCATTAAGTGCATTTTCCCCTGACGAAAGAACGGAGTTGTTTCCAAACAACTCCGTTCCGTTATCGATAGTGCCGTTATTATTGATGTCTCTCACCAGTATTCCGTCATCTTTACCGACCCAACCGCTTTTCTCTGCAAAACCATTGCCGTCATGATCAAAATAAACACCCTCTGAAACCCCGACCGTCTCAACACCGTCTCCATCCAAATCTACAACCAACGGTGATTTCGTTACCTCCGCTGTTTCAAAATGTATTTTTACTTTTTCTAATGTGCTCTGATCAATTAAATCATTTAGTTGATATAATTCATCTAAACTAAAAATAGGCAATTCTATTGTATTTTGCAATAAATCTTCATCATATTCTGTTATCACACCTTGAATTAACTTGGTATCACTCTCCACTGAAATATCTGCAACGCCAACCCCCGTTGAATCAAAGTATAAAATATATGGAGGTACCGCTGTCGGTTTTTCAATTGTAAACTCTAATACCGTTTGATTCATCCCAGAAAGAAAATCTCGAATAACCTTTTTCTCTCCATTATCCCAATAAATTAAGGTCATCCCTACATTTCTAGTATACTCAAACTCTGCTTGAATAGATAATGAAACATTCATTGACTTTGACGAACTCGCAAATATTGGTGAATATACTTTTCTATCATTCGGGTATACTCCTCCAAGTCCAACTCTTAAATTTTCAGACATATTTTTCTCCCTAAATATTAAAACTATAAGTTCCAAAAATTAAAACATGAAACATTTCACACAAAGAATCACATACAAAAGCTTCAGACATATAAGAAAACAAAGCAAATCCCATATATGAAAATACTGTAAAAGGCATACATTCAAACACACAAGTTATGAAAAAACTACATCCACCATATATAACCAAAAATAACTTTACTTTCTTCTGAAAAAAAACACCAACCATTCCCGCATCAAAATAAATTAAAGCAAAAGAAAAAATAAAAAAAATCCACAAAAACAAACGGCGAAGAAAAAAACTCAATTGTCTATAGTCTTCCGAGACAAAACTTATTGATTGTGTTAACAATCCTCCTAAAAGAAAAGATAAACAAAAAAATACAACTATAAAATCAGTATAAAATTTTATTTTGTAATTATTTCTATAAATTTCTATTAAATTTACCATTAAACACCCCTCTCTGTCCCTACTCTCCTCAAGAGAGTAGAAATAATATCTTCATTCCAAATACCATTTGAAAATCCATTATATAAATGCCCTGCGAAATACGAAATTGGAGA
>OHFW01001194.1_pt1 | contig 10328 bp, 6 predicted proteins | sample 1567601 | NCBI WGS metagenome assembly OHFW01 (sample SAMEA3879594, study PRJEB24766) | human gut metagenome | biome: human-associated habitat; feature: feces | place: USA | collected 1985/1987 | reverse complement strand
AGTCTGCACCTCGCCTTTATCATCCACCCACGTAACACGGAAAGTAAAAATACGAACATTGAATTCATAAACGTATCCCAAACCGGTTTGACGTATCGACGCGTGATTTTGAATGCGTAAGCGCCGATGGCTGCCGGAAGCAACGCCGCCGCAACCGCCAGTTCAATCACGGCGTCAAGCATCAGGAACGGCACCGCGATAATCAAAATCATTGCGCCGACCCACAGCCCTATTCCGGTCAGCAGGTAGCCGAGATGAGGGATAATAAACACTTTTTCTTTCCACGATTCGCAAATTGCGGCACTTCCCAAAGCCTTGATTTTTGCCGCCCGGTTTTGAATCATCGTCATCGTGCAGATAATGCCGTTACCCATGGACGGGGGCAGGGCGCCGCCGGTTTTTTGCGTCAGGATTTCAGGGTCGTCACTGCAGGAGAATTCCCAATCTTCAACGTTTTCCAGCCCTTTTTCCTGAGCGGTTGTTCCCGAAGCGACATCATCAATGCTGATTGTCTTTTGAGCAATGTTCATTCCCGTCTTGTATATTGGGTCAAGAGCCAGATTAAAAAATGACATGGCGCCCGATTGCAACAAAATTACGACGATTGCCACAATAAATCCCTGCGTGAGCAAGCTTTGTGCCAGGTCTTTGAAGTCTTTGGTTTCCGGCGATGAAACGAATGCCAGAATTTTTATGGCAATCCAAATTGCAAAGCCGATAATCACCACTTGTAAAACAGCGCCGGAGAATGTGTTAATAGAGTGATAGGCCATTTTGCTCGAGGTGTTGAATGCGATTTTAAACAATCCGCACAGCGTACATTCCCGTAATGCTTTATAATAACATTTGGGCAGGCAGGAATTTTTGCAGGGGTCGTAGTCCATTCTGATTTGAGCCGAACTCTGAGTTTGCTGGAGTCTGGTAATCTCATTACGAAGCTGCATAGCCGTAGCAGCGTCTTTAACTTCTCCGCTTTTCAGGACATGTTCAATTTGAGCAATGCTGTCTGATGCATCCTGATATTCCAGTTGAGCCTGTCTTTGGTCAAGCTTAGTTTTGTTCTGATCATAATTCTGCAACAACTTTTTGGTTTCTGAAGTTCTTTTTTCTGCCGGCACTTGTTGTGCTTTTGAAATAAGAGAATTCAATTCATTAAGTTCTTGAGTGGTCAAATTGTTTTTAACGATGAGCTCGTTTGCTCTGTTAATAAGCTGCGAGTAATCGGCAGCTTCTGTCGGAGCAACAAAGCTGAAAACAAACAAGACCGCAACCAGAGTGCAAATTGCCCGGAAGTTTATTTTGTTAAATATGTTTACAGCGTTTCTCATCTTCGTTCTCTTTTCTGTAAAAATCAGGTTTTGTGCGGATTCCCTCAATTCTTTCCGTCTTCTTTTCCTGATGGATTGACCGCTTCGCTGGCCTGATTTATTTTATTCCCGGCCTGTTCCATCTTCTCTCCGGCCTTTTCTGCCGCATCAGCCGCTTTGGCTGCGGTTTTGGCGGCCGCTTCCCCGGTTTTCCCGGCGGCTTCCATTGCGGTTCCGGCAACGGCTCCCGCTCCGGCGATAACCTGTCCGGCAACCGGAATAGCGTTTGCCGCTTGTGACGCTGACCTTATGCCTCTTCCGGCATTGGCAGTTGCCTGGCTTATTGTTTGTACTCCCTGAGCGGCCGCTCTGGTTGTCTGGGCACCGGTTTGAACCGCTTGTCCCGCGTTTCGCATCGTATTTCCGGCCGGTGTTCCGCCGCGTCCCTGATTGTTGCCGCGGTTCCTTACCCAGCTTACGACGCCGGAGACGGCTTTGGTTGCCGCTTTTCCGGTTTGGTGCAGCGCAATGTCCCGCGCCAGACCGACAGGCTTCATCACCTGGTCTTTGCCCCATTTGGTTGCCGCCGTAGACCAGTAATGCATCGGTTGTGCCTGCCCGAACGCTTTGTCGGGGAAGAATTTTTGAACAAAAATGGATACCGTGCCGCCAATCAGCTTAAAGGCATAAATAAAGCAGAAGAGCAAAATAATAAAGTCAATGCTGAACACGGCCAGCCGTTCGCTTACCAGTTCCATTTGGGCTTTGTCTTCCACACCGTTGGTCGCCGTGTCTATCGCGGCATAAAGTTCTTCCAGCCCGTATCCTGTTTTAGCTTGGCCGTCGTCTTGTTGTGCATACGATGTTGTCGGCGTACCTTCCAGCCCGGCGCTGATTAAGCGCATTGCATAGTAGCTTGTCATAGCCAGAAAGGCAAAGGTGGCTGCGGCCTTGAAAATGATGCTGACACATGCGGTGAATTTGCCTTTAGTCATATTAAACGGCCATAAACCGACCACGATGGGCATTGCGATAACCGCAAATCCGATTTTGAAACAGATGTCAACCAGGTAATAAGCCACGGCCATCGTCAGCAGAAAGCCGGTACACCAGATAAGAACACCCTCAAGCCACATAATGACGTTGGTAATATGCGGGTCTTTCCACCAGTTGGCTATACCGCCCAATAAACTGCCGTCGCTCGGGAGTTTCCAGGCTCCGCCTTCTTTCAGGGTGGAATAACAGGTTATGGCATTGCCGAGAACCATATTTTCGGCGGTAATGTTGGTAATCGCCTTGGTGGCGCCGAGAATGCTGTTCATCACCGATTTGGACATAATGTTGGTCGGACCGGTATAGGTGATGTCGCCGATGGATTGTTCCAAAACCAAAGACGAGAACGTCATATCGCTCGGCGATACGTAACCGCTGCCGGAACTGCTTGAGCCGCCGGTTGTGGAAACATAGGTTGACGAAAGGTCGACAACGCCTTTGCCGCCGGATGTCCATGCCGTTTGCGCCGAGGTCGGAACGTTCATTCCTTTTGAGAACCCGTCGGGGAACGGCGTGATGTTTTTACCGGTGCAGGAACCTTTGTTGATAACGATAATCTTTTTCTGCAACAGGCTGAGCGGTTCCACGTTTTTGCCGTTGTACATAACCTCAAAATGCAGGTGGGCGCCGCTGCCGGTACCGGTATTGCCGACATAGCCGATTTGTTCGCCCTGTTTAACCTGTCGACCCGAGGGACCGAAAGCGCTCTGCGACGTCGGCAGCATATGGAAGTAACGGGTAGTCCACTTCGGGCTGTGGACGATGATGGCGTAATAACCCGCGCCGGTGACTTTGCCGCCGCTGGTCTGAACCCGGTAGGTTATCGTTCCCGGACCGGATGCAACGACTGCGCCGCCTTGTTTGCCGTAGGTTCCGATATCCAGTCCCATGTGATATTTCGAAGCGCCTGCTACCGGTGGAATACGACATCCAACCGGGCTGGTCAGGTGCCCTTCAAATACCGGCGGAATAATAAAGTTGGGAATATCTTCCGACGCAAAGTTTTTGGCGTTTTTATCGGCTTCTTCCAACAGGCGTTTTTCCTCATCGGAATATATTCTGGTTTGGGTCTGCAGTGTTGTCGACGGAACCGGCGTCTTTTGCGATTCGGCAATAGCCTGTTTCTCGGCGTTGTTGATTTCCGCATACTGTTCATCGGTGATGTCATCCCAGGAGTAATCTTGTGTAAACGGTTTAATCGTATCCGGATCCCAGAATTGCTGCGCAATAACCGCGCCGGTACCCATCAACGGATTGATAAAGTAAGTGCTGACCGCTTTCAGGCCGGCAGTGATGAAAATGTAAGCCAGTGCGATTTTAAAGGCGAATTTAACCAGGTCGTTGAGAATGTTTCCGGGAACAACCTGCGTAAGCGAAGACACATTTTTCAGTCCCCACATCAAAAGCCATAAAACCGCGCCGATTCCCAAAACGATTAATCCGGCTCGTTGTGCCAGGTCATAAGCCTGTCCGGCGACTTTCAAAAAGGCGGAAACCAGTTTTTCTACCACCATACAGGACCAGCATCCTCCGGATTGGTATTTTTGGCGTAGCTCGTCAATGGTTGCACATTGGCGGCCGACCCGCAGATTCTCGGCAGAAAGGGTATCCCTGCGGGCGGTTTCGATACGCTCTTCGCAGTCGATGCCTAACGCACCGCAGTCTTTTTTTCCGTCAGCCTTATAGGCTTCAATGGCTCTGTCCGCGCCGACATTGTAAAGACGGGCGCCTTCCGCCATAATCACTTTTGCTTGCTGCTCGGTAATTTGTTTACGCTCCAGGGCATCATTGACGGCGTCGCGCAAGTCTTCAACCACGTCTTCCATTTTTGAGTCGACGCCACCCTTGTTCAGATATTGTCCCTGAGCGGTATTGAACAATGCCACCTGGCCGGCCTTCCAGATAAGTTCGCCGTTTGCCGCATTGCGCAGTTTTTCAAGCTCGTTTTTAATGTCGCCCAGTTTGCTGTTGGCAATGTATACGGTACTGCCCGGGCGGTCGAGAATGTCCGTAACGTCTTTTTTTATGCTGACGCTTTCTTGCGCATTGTAATAATCCTTGGCGCTTTTATATGAAGAACCTTGCGTTTGAGTGTCCGCAGCATAAACGCTTTGCGGAACCGCAGCAGCCAGAATGACTGCCGCCAGGGCGAGTTTGGACAACAGCATCAGGGCTTTCCCTGTGCTTTGCAGCTTGCTGAATATGTTAGTCCGCTTCTTCATGACACGTCCCTACGTCCTAAATTATTTGTCCCGTCCGGCCCATCTCTTTAATTTGTTATTCAAAGCGCCGGCGCTTTTCCATTGTCTGCCCAACCAGGTTTTCTCGCTGAAGGCCGTCTTTTCATATACCCAGCTGAAACCGCCGGTAACGATACCGACCAGCATCTGTCCGACCGCCTTCAGATTCTGCTGGAACTTGGCGTCAACCTTGCCGCCGATAATCGCTGAAGTAAGCTGTTGCGAAACCTGCATACTGCCGAAAATCAGAAAGCCGATAAGCAGCAGACACATAACCGTAATGCTGAAATCAAGCATATGCATTTCCGGATCTTTGGGGTTAAATACCGCAGGCTGTTCGCCGATTAAGGCCACCATTGCCATTAAAACCGTTGCCAGAATAATGGAGAAAGCCATCATAAATGCCGCCGAGTTCATAATGTTGGCAAAACCGATGTTGGTCCACTTTCTCGTCGGGCCGAAAGCATACGACATAATAAAGATGGGCAGCAGCAAAATCATCATTCCGAAACGGAAAATGCTGTCAATCAGATAAAAGACGAAACCGCAGGAAACCACGATAAAGATAAACCAAACCAGGGCGCCGATGACAAACGGCAGCAGTCCGCCGTTGGCCATGGCGGCCAGAGCGACTCTCTTGCCCATATCCAGACGTTCTGCCACATTGCAAATCATACAGCCCATCATATCCTGGATTCCTTGCGGAAAACCGTCCAAGGTAGCCTGCATTCCGGTTGTCATCTGGCAGGCGATTTCCGTATTTTTAAAGGTAACTTCTTCTCCCAGAACCAAAATCTTGTCCTGAGTAACCTGAGACAACGCCAGTATTTTGGCACCAAATTCCAAAAAGGCTTCATAAATCGGGAAAATCAGCGTGTTGATGACATACAGCAGCATTCCCGAGGACGAGGCCAGAAAACCGCAGAACAAGCATAAAAAGGCTTTGCGGACGATTTCATTCCAGACTTCTCCCGGGCTGTCTTCCGTGACCGAACTGACGAATTTCATGATACGCAGAGCCATCCAAACGGCAAAAGCAATCATAATCAGGCTGAGAGACCCGGCTGAGAGCTGTTCGTACATTCCCATGACCACTTTGCCGATGGTCTTGTATACCGGTTCCAAAACCGCCTTTTGCCAACACTCGGCACGCGACTGTTCAATGGCTTCTTCGGCCTCGGTGCCTTTGACTGCCTGCGTAGTCTTGTCAGAACAGGCTGACAGCAGAAAAACCGCCGCTGCTAACATTATCAGCAGTTTTCCCCATTTTTTTATGTCAATTGCCCTAATCATCTGACGTTCCTTGTTCCGTTTTTTCAAGCGGCAAATGCCGGTTATTTGTTGGCCTGGTTCAGTTGTTTGGCCAGTTTGGCATTGTTCTTGTTTGAACCGCCTTTGCTCTTGTTTCTTCTGACGTCGGCCAGACTCTCCTGTTCCCGGGGTTTTGCTCCGGATAGTTTGTTTTGGTAATGGCGCGTCCGGTTGGCCTTTTCTTGGGCCGACCTTTGAGCGCGCGGCTTTTCACCCCTGCTTTGAGCGGCTGCTGCAGCTCCGGCTGTATCAGCGGCATTTCCGGAATTTTCCGCAGTCTGGCTTTCATTGCCGTTTGTTGCCTGTTGAGTATTGGCGTTTTCAACTTTAGTCTCGCCTTCAACCTCAACTTCGCTTTCAACCGTTTCCTGATTCGGATTCTCAGCCGGTTTCCCGTCCGTTGAGCCGCTTCCGCCAAAACGGTTGGTGCTTTGGGTTTGGCTTGAGTTTCCTGTCGTTGCGCTGCGCGAATTCCGTCGTTGTGAATTACGTCCCGCATTCTGAGCGATGGTCGGACGTCTTCCGTTTTGTGCGGTGGATGACGTTCCGCTTCCGTCTGCTTCGTTGGCAGAATCGGCGGGAAGGAACAGATTCTCGTTGTCATCACCCTCAATTTCGTTATTGCCGCCCTGACTGCCGGAAGTATTGAAACGGCTTCTTAAACGGCCGGGAGTGCTGGTAATGCCGCGCCAAAGTTTTTCGCCGCCTTCTTTAATTTTGTTGCTGGCAGCTTCGCGAACCGGCTGAGTAACTTTCTTGCCTGCGCTGAGGGCCGCACTATAACCCATGGTGCCGACGCCGACACCGAGGTTCTTCATACCGCCGCCGGCCATCTTATCGGCCAGAGCCGAAGCCTGTCCGCAGAACTTAAAGCCGAAAATGCAGCAGATAATCAAAATAATGAAACCTAATGTTGAAATGTCAGTCAGTTCTTTTAACTTGTTATCGTCCTGTGTGTTAATTGCATCATAAATCAACTGCAAGGCACCCAGATTGTCTTGTCGGCTGGCGAATTTTTTACATTCGGCGGATTCTCTCCATAATTGGCCGGTAGAAGCCTGAACCTGGTTTGAGCTGCACAGCTCGGTCATTCTTTTTTCTTGTTCGGCTGACAATGTTACCGCTTTTTCCGTACGGGCATCATCACTGACCGCAGTTTGCATCAATACCGTGTCCACCAGCTGAATGTTTACGCTGACCACCAGCCCCATAAAGACAAAGACAAAGAAACTGTTGAGCAACATACTGAAACCTTTTGCCGTATATCCGGCCGTCAGCTTAAACGGCCAGCAGGCAATCAGGAACGGCATCAGGGCACCGATAATACCCAGTTGTACAACGGCATCAATCAAGTAGAAACCAAATGCCAAAGAGAGCAACAGACCGAAAGCCGCCAGCAGAAAGCCCTGGATAGCCATCTGAAAACCGTTGCCGAAATCAAAGCCGCCGATACCGACCATTTTATGTCCGCCGATACACATCAGCGAAGAACCGATGGCCTGCATAAAGGCGATTTCCTGTTGAACTTGGGCGATAAAGCTTTCCAGTTCTCCGTACAGTACCGAAGTGTAATATGTAGTTAAAACTTCGTTGCCCTGAGTTATCGGCGCAGAGTCGGTAATAAACAGCAATTCTTTGCCAAAACCGAGACCTGCTATCAGCAGCGGATTGATAATATAAGTGTAAACCTGATCAACATAATTCAGTAACAAAAAGGCAATGATAAACTTAAAGCTTTGCTTGAGCAGATTGCCTAAAAACTTTGGCGCGTCCTGTTTGGTCAGAGAACTTACGTGAGCCAGCGTCTGAACCGCAATCCACAAGCCCAGTCCCAAGGCGATGAGCGTTGCGAACGCTCCTGCCAGCTTGGTCATAGAAATTGTTGCCATCTTGTCTGCGGCAACATAAATGACCGAGAACAACGGACAGAAGAAACACTGGCGATAGCGGTAAAGTTTTACCGGTAAGACTTCGCAGCCTTTCCAGTTGCCTTCCGAGGCATAATTCGCACTGTAGTTTTCGCCGTCTTTGTTTTTGACCACAACCCATTTTTTGCCGGAAGCGTCTTCAAACATTTCATTTTCGACCAGCACTTTTTCTTCCAGATAGGCATTCACTTCTTCAAAAGATGCAGATGAAAGCAGGGCGTTTAACTGTGCGTCTGTCCAGACGATTCCTTTCAAAGTATGATAATAGGCCGCATCTGCGGTCTCGGAACCTCCAACACGACCGATAACCCAAGCTATGCCAGCCACACCTTTATAAAAGGTTTTGCCAAACCACGCGCCGATACCGTCGCCGTACATGGCATCCAGATTAACGTCTTTTTGCGTTTCGGTAGATTGAGAGATATTGCCCATATCTTTCTGGTCTTGGGTGAATTTTTCAAATTGTTCCGGCGTTAGGTCATCGGCATAGCCGGCAAAAGACAAATTTGGCAGTCCGACGGTTAGTGAGAGTGCCAGAAATAATATTCCCCAGATTTTAGTGCCGTGTATCGTCATCGTCGTCCGCTTTTCTAAAAGGGTTGCCCAATACTTTAAATGCCAGTAAAAAAGCCATCAAAACTAATATCAGTGCTGTAATTCGGATTCCCCTGCTGGCCAACAGGCTGAACAGGTTAAGATGATAAGCGGCGACAAATGCCAGTAATACTGCTATCGTAATCAGCCAACTTTTAATCATTTTATCAAAACCCTTTTCCAGCTTCTTATTACATCATACCATAAAAATTATTCATAAATTGTTACAGTTTTTTGATTTTTTCTTTGTCTGCCGACTAAAAAGTGCCGTTTTTTAGAAAATTGACGACTTTTTCTACAACCTTTGGATTATTAAAGATATTCCAATGCAGATTGTTTATTTTAATTACGGCCTTGGCACCCGTAAATTTCTTTTCCTCGGTAACGGAGGTTTTATGGCCTTTGGTGCCGGTGAGAGCTTCCATTGCCCGCTCCACTGCGGATTCGCTCAAAATAATCCCGGTCTCGATTTCTCTCGGATACGGCGGTATGACTTCGATTCGCCGCTGTCCCATTTCGGCGGCCATCGGTCCCAGAATAAAGCCGAGCAATTTGTTCTTGCTGAGGCGAACCAACAGCTTGCTGCCGTGATTCTTCGGCGCCACTTCTACAATTCGCCCGATTTTCAGGCGTTTGCGCCAGGGACTTTCCAGGCTGAACAGCGCCTTTAAAACGATTCCGCCGATTCCGCTGGTTACAAATGAAACTTTGTTAACGTCTTCCAGGTGGTTTAAAAAGAAGTCAAGCTGTCGGACATGTCCTTCAATGCGCTTTTGGGTCGAAGGGTAGTTGACTGCCGCCACCATAAATCTGTCTTTCAGAACTTCCCTCCACAGCGGTTTAAAAACGTTTTTGGATTCGCCCAGTCCCGGAATCATAATGACCATATGTCCTTTTTGCCGCGCCAGTTCATATGCTTCTATATATTTGATAAAAGCCTTGCGGCATTCCTCAAACGTGCCTTCATGCCTGCGGATGTCCCAATTGTCCAGCAGCCGGCACTTTTTAGAAGTATAATTTCTTTGGATTCTCCATTTCTGGTAAAAAAAGACGTCTTCCCAGGCATGGCCGCCGCCGAAAGTAAAAAAGTCGCTTTTCATGATTCGGGTCTCCTGATTCGGCTAAAGTTTTCCAACTCCGCTGGTGTTTGGAATCGCGGTAATGGTAACGCGTGCCGTGTCGCTGTTGTCTATTTCGATTAAAATCTGTAGTGCGCGATTCCCGCGGACATAGGTCATATGGCTTATTTTTGCGCGTACAGTGGCAACCTCTATCCATTTGAGCTTCGGCATTTCCGATACATAAAAGTCAAAAACGCTGCTGGCGTTGTAGGGTGCCGTAAAGACCAGGCTGCCGATCCAGTTTTCTCCGCTGCCGAGAGCGCTGGTCTCGTCTAAATCAATATAAGCCTCGCTGGGAAACGGCACATCGGGAAAATGTGCAAATGCGGGAGGAATCGCAGAGCCGTCGACTCCGCTCAGAGTCGGGCGCTCAGAAGCACAAGCCGAAAGTATTAAAACTAAAGCCAATGCTAAGATGTTGTTTTTTAACATTATTACTACCTTGTTTCTGTTGTCGAATATGCTATATTGAACCTAAGATAGCGCAGTATGGTTAAAAAAAAGGAAATAAAGAGATTATTTCCGTTTCAAATTTGTTCAGATAAAAAAATACAGTTTTTCAATGAATTGTAAAAAATGTAAAAAAAAATCAAAATTTTTTAATTTTTTGTGTTGACATCTGCGAAATATCATCATATAACCCTCATCACCGACAGCGAGCAAGCTGAACAATCACTAGCGAGTTGGCGGTAGTTATAAGACAAGTAAATAAGTTAAAGTAGAGAGGATACGCAGGCAGTAATTTGTAGCTGTAAGAGATATAAATTAAGTCTA
>OHFW01001192.1_pt1 | contig 10337 bp, 8 predicted proteins | sample 1567601 | NCBI WGS metagenome assembly OHFW01 (sample SAMEA3879594, study PRJEB24766) | human gut metagenome | biome: human-associated habitat; feature: feces | place: USA | collected 1985/1987 | reverse complement strand
TGCGACAGCAAATACGTGGAGGACGCAAAGGCCGCGCGGAGCGTCAGGGTTTGGGGCAGCGCCCCAATACAAAGAGAGGCTCCTGCCGATGCGGGAGTCTCTCTCTATTTACAACTCTTTATCAGAGTTGCGCTTATTTCAGATATGCATCACTTACGACCTTCTGGCTGCGCGCGATGAACTCGCTCAGAGCCTTGCCCTTAAGCAGACCATTGGCAAGAAGCGCCAAGTCAGCAATCTGCTGGAGCACTTCATTCTGTGATGCAAACGCCTCGATATCAGCCTTATGTACTGAATAAGCAGCATCCTTGGCCTCGCGTGCGGCATTTTTGGCATCTTCTGCAGCCTTCTTCTGCTCATCTGTAGCATCCTTGGCCTCACCTGCCTTTACGATTTCCGGATCAGCATCAGCCACGGCTTCCAAAGGTTTAACCTGTGCCTTCTCGGCCTCAAGAATCTTCTCAATGAGCGGATTCTCAGCATTGACAGTGATATTGTACGATACCGGCATCTGACCGTAGAAATTCATTCCTCCGCCCAATGAACTCATCTCGCGGTAACGGCGCATGAACTCGTTCTGTGTGATGAGGATAGGCTCGCCGGCCTTGCCGAGATTGTCTGCCGTCACGATATACTCGTAGCCCTTAGGCAGCACGGCCTTGAACAGGTCGGAAATGTCATTCTTCTCAGCCTCGCTGAACTCAGGCCTGGTCCTGTCTTCCTTAGGGATAAGATTGTCTATGGCATCTGAGTCCACGCGGCAGAACCGGCAGTCAGGAATCTGTCTCTCGAGCAGGCTTACGAAGTGTGAATCCAGCTCGCAGTCCATCAGCAGCACGTCGTAACCCTTATTCTTGGCTCCCTCAATGAAGGTGTACTGGGCATCAGTGTCAGTAGCATACAGATAAACGACCTTCTTGTCCTTGTCTGTCTGTGAGCCTTCGATAGCCTTGCGGTACTCTTCCAGGCTGAAGAACTTGCCGTCAGTATTCTTCAGGAGAGCAAATTTCATAGCCCTTTCGCAGAACTTTTCGTCTGACAGCATACCGTACTCGATGAAGAGCTTGAGGTTGTCCCATTTCTCCTCCAGCGACTTGCGCTCATTGTTGAAGATCTCTTCCAGCCTGTCAGCCACCTTCTTGGTGATGTAGCCGGAAATCTTCTTCACATTGGAATCGCTCTGCAGGTAGCTTCTGGAGACGTTCAGCGGAATGTCCGGAGAGTCGATCACACCATGAAGCAGAGTCAGGAAGTCCGGGACAATGTCATCCACGTGGTCGGTCACGAACATCTGGTTGCAATAGAGCTGAATCTTGTTCTTCTCGATCGCCATTCTCTCCTTGATCTTAGGGAAATAAAGGATACCTGTCAGATGGAACGGGAAGTCCACATTCAGATGGATATAGAACAGCGGCTCCTCATAAGTCGGATACAGGGCCTTGTAGAAGTTCATGTAGTCTTCCTCCTTGAGTTCTGACGGCTTGCGTGTCCACAGAGGCTCCACGCTGTTTATGACCTTGTCCTTGTCAGTATCGACATATTTGCCGTCTTTCCACTCCTGCTCCTTGCCGAATACGACCGGGAACGGCATGAACTTGCAGTATTTGTTCAGCAGCTGCTCGATTTTGCCCTTTGCGGCATACTCTGAGGAATCGTCATCCAGGTACAATGTTATAACAGTACCCCTGTCATTCTTGTCGCACTCTGACATTTCATACTCAGGACTGCCGTCACAAGACCACATGACCGGTTTCGCACCCTCTTTCCAGGACAATGACTCGATGGTCACCTTCTTGGAAACCATGAACGCGGAATAGAATCCGAGACCGAAATGGCCGATGATGTTGCCGATCTGGTCCTTATATTTCTCCAGGAACTCTCCTGCTGAAGAGAACGCGATCTGGTTTATGTATTTGTCGATCTCTTCTTCGGTCATACCGATACCACGGTCAATGACTTTGAGCACCTTCTTGTCCTCATCGAGTTCGATTCTGACTGAAAGTTCTCCGAGCACACCTTTGAAGTCTCCGGAAGAAGCAAGCGCCTTGATTTTCTCTGTGGCATCCACAGCATTGGCAACAAGTTCCCTGAGGAATATCTCGTGATCCGAATACAAGAACTGTTTGATCACCGGAAAGATGTTTTCCGTAGTGACACCGATTTTACCTTTAATCTCTGCCATGATATTTTAAATTTTAAATTTCAATGTTTTCCGGTCAATGCGGCGGCACAACAAAAAACCGCCCGGCATACCGGACGGTCTATGAAAGGTCAAATAATGTTCCAATGTGATTGTCGTGACAAATTGTCAGTCATGATTCGGAGCTTACGACATTGTTCATTGACGGCAACGCCGTTTCTAATTGTTCAATGAAGTCTCGTACTTTGTTCCGTCTACTGCATAGTCAGCATTTATCCAGTCGATTTTCTTGCCTTCCTTGTAAAAAGAGATGAGCAGTTTGCCTTCAGGCATGATATCTTCGCTGCTGAAAGTAAGCATGTTGCCCCATCTGACTTTCATCGGAGCCGGCACTGAATAGGTCATTGAATAATCCGAGTTCTCGGTACGGCTGCCTTCGACAGTGACAAGCCACGGATACTTGAAAGCACCGTCAACATCCTTGTCACAGCGTTCCGCCTTCAGTTCAAACGAATACAGCTGATCATTGTAAGCGTAATCATCCTTTCGCGTCACGATCCATTTGTTTCCGGGCTGCGAACGGCGCATCCTCATTCTTCTTCTGGCATCAAACCAGATGGTATCGCTTTTTTCGATCCTGTTTTCCACCAGATACTCCCAACCGGTCCTGTCCTTGACGGAGTGAATGCCGAGAGAAGGACTGCCATTGTGCGAATCTATTACGCTCTGGACAAAATTCAGCGACATCAGAGACTCCCCTATCACTTCTTCGAGAACGTCCTGCGGATAAAGCGTGAATTCACTTCCCCGCTGGCAACGGAACTGCCAGGTATCAGTGTCTTTACAACATTCGAAAGCCAAAAGCGGCAAAACGGCCAACGCCATCAATACTTTAATTTTCATAGCATTACCTCCTTTAGAACCTTACACCTGCACCAAATTCCAAACCATTCATAAGTGTACCGACCGTCACGCCTACTTTACCGTAAACCACGGTACCTATCGAATAAGTGATGGGCCTCAACTGGAAGTCCGCATAGACTTTCTTCTTGAACCCGTCATAGATTCCAAGTCCGAGACTGCAGGAAGAGGACAATGTGGAAAGCCTCGTCCTCAGGTAGTCGAACCTGACTTCCGGCATCACATAATACACGTTTCCCTTTACCTTCCGTTCCGGATAGCGGTTGAATCCCTTATAGACGGTGCCCCAAATGTGCTGGTATGAAAAATCCACACCTACACAAAGCCATTCGAGCACCTTGAAATCAGCCCGCAAGGAGAACATCGGGTCCCCGTCAGCAGCCTCCGGCAACTGAAGATATTCAGCATACAGGTGTTCCACGTCAGGGGAATAGCCACGATAGAAGTCATCATAAGACAGATACCCGCGCATGAAACGATCCTGAAGAACATTGCTCTCGGCAATGAATGCGGCCGAAAAGGAGATGTCCGCCTTGAACGGTTTCTGTGGACGGAACGCATCTGCGTTCTGATGGAAAAAGAATGCAAGAAGTGCAAGTACAATCAATTTCTTCCAGCTCATAATTCACTCAACTGTTAGTAGTCAACAAATGTTAGATGCAGAAAAAATCATAAACGTTGCACCAAAAACAACTATTTGTACATGAAGCGCTTGATGCTCATCTTAGGAGTTTTCTCGAAAGGTTTGTCCACGACTTCCACTTTCTGGAGCTGACTGTAGGACGGCAATGCCTTGTTTGCATTGATCCTTATAGTCTCATGCAGATCAGCGACAGTTTCCTCGTCGAGTCCTGCCTTCTTCATGGCATCAGCGTCGAGATAGACAAGAGCAACGAGTTTGCTGGCCCTGTCCACGACTACGGACTCTACCACATAGTCCTGATTGTTCACCACAGCCTCAACCTCCTCCGGGTAGATATTCTGGCCGTTTGCGCTGAGAATCATGCTCTTGCTGCGGCCTCTGATGAAGATATTGCCGTGAGCGTCGATGATGCCGAGGTCGCCGGTCTTGAGAAAGCCGTCCTCCGTAAATGCGGCTGCCGTCGCCTCAGGATTCTTGTAATAGCCGATGCAGACATTGTCACCTTTCGCCTGAATTTCACCAACCACGTGCTGAGGGTCTTCAGAGTCAATGCGGACAATGGCGCAGTCCACCGACCTTCCGCAAGAGCCAGGAACATATGATGTGCACGGTTCGTAAGCGAGAAGCGGAGCGGCTTCAGTCATACCGTAACCTACAGTATAAGGAAGTCCGATTCTCTTGAACCATTTCTCCACCTCAGGGTTGAGAGGTGCGCCGCCCATGATGATCATCTGGAGATTTCCGCCGAGGGCACTCAGGAGTTTCTCTCTGATCTTCTTGAATATCAATGAATTGATTCCCGGAATCCTTGTCAGCACTTTCATCACCGGCTTGTCAAGTACCGGTTTTATGGCGCTCTTGAACACTTTCTCCATCACGAGAGGCACGGTAATGAGAAGATACGGCTTCACGTCGTGCATAGCAGAAAGCAGCAGTGACGGTGACGGGGTCTTGCCGAGGAATGTGATGCTCGTTCCGTTGCACAGAGGGTACAGGAATTCATATACCAGTCCGTACATGTGGGCCATCGGCAGCATTGACACCATCGTGAATTTGTCTGATGACGGAATATATCTCTGGCCGAAGTCGATGGTCGCGCTCAATGCCTTGTATGTCAGCATCACGCCCTTAGGCGCGCTTGTCGTGCCGGATGTGTAGTTGATGATGTCGAGGTCATCCCAGTTGTCGGTATTGTATGTGACATTCTCTCCGGTGAATCCCATAGGATAACGTGAGGCGAAAGTCTCTGATATAGCCGCATAGGCCTTTTTCACATCATCATTGTCGGCATAGAGGAGAGTGAAATCATTGACACTGATTACTGCCTTCACCAATGGCATCTTGGATTTGTCGAGTTTCGCCCAGATGTCGCTGTCGGTGAAGAGCATCAGGCTCTCGGAATGGTCCACCAGATGATTTACGCTTTCCGGAGTAAAATCGGAAAGGATAGGCACCACCACAGTCTCGTAAGTATTGACTGAAAGGAAAGAAACAGCCATCCTGGCCGTGTTCTTGGCGCATATGGCGATGCGGTCACCCTTCTTCAGCCCGCAAGCCTCGAAGAAAATGTGGAACCGCTCTATCTGTGTAGCCAGCTGGCCGTAAGTGAATGTTTCACCTCTATAATTACAAACTGCCGGTTTGTCCCAGTACAGTCTGATGGCGTTCTGAAGACGCGCAAAATAATGTTCCATATACTAATAGGTTATGTTATCACAGCCCGTCAGGTTTCCGTGACAAAAAATCCAGATGCCTGACCATCATATATTGCGCAAATGTAATAACTTTTCACTATATTCGCCAAAGGAGGACGGCTCTGTTGTTCATTTTTTTCAGCCGTCGCGCATTGACTATGACAAGAAAACCTATAGTCGCTCTCATCTACGACTTTGACGGGACATTGTCCCCGGGCAATATGCAGGAATTCGGATTCATCCAGGCCATCGGCAAGACGCCTGAAGAGTTCTGGGACATAAGCAACCGCATCGCTTCCGGACAGGACGCGAGCAACATTCTCGCCTACATGAAGTTGATGTTCGACGAGGCGAGAGCCAAGGGCATCAGGCTCAAGCGCAGCGAATTCAAGAAATTCGGAAAGGACATAAAGCTTTTCGATGGGCTCGAGAGCTGGTTTGATCTTGTCAATGAATATGGACGCAGCCAAGGCGTAAAGGTGGAGCACTACATAAACTCCTCCGGTCTCAAGGAGATCATCGAGGGCTGTCCGCTCGCCAAGGAGTTCAAGCACATTTTCGCGAGCTCGTTCCTGTATGACTCCAAGGGAGAGGCCGAGTGGCCGGGCATCGCTGTGGACTACACCGCAAAGACACAGTTCATATTCAAGATAAATAAAGGTATCTTCAGCGCGAGGGACACCAAGGAAGTCAATGAAAGTATGGCAGAGGACAAGAAGAGGATTCCGTTCACGCAGATGATATATGTGGGAGACGGAGAGACCGACGTTCCGTGCATGAAAATCGTCAGCATGTTCGGCGGACACTCCATCGCCGTCTATAATCCGGAAAACAAGCAGAAAAAGGCGGTAGCCGAGAAACTTCTCCGTCAGGGCCGCGTAAATTTCATAACTCCCGCAAACTACAGTCATTACAGCCGCACTTTCAAGGTCGTGTGCAGCATCATTGACAAAATAAAGGCGGATTATGTCCTGAAAAAACTTTAAGTAATCCTTACTAAATCATTATCTTATATCATTTTAATGCCGCTCGGATTATCCTGGCGGCATTTTTTCGCAAAAATAATCTGCCAATCTATTGGTTATTCCAAATTAAAATCACTACATTTACAAAAAGACGTACAACGAACTAACAGAATAACAAACTAACAATAGATTATGAAAACCTTTAAATTCATCGCCGCGCTCTGCGGTGTTGCAGCGTTTGTATGCAGCTGCGAAAAAGAGGATTCCAAAACAAATAAGGTGGCAAGCATCACGTTGAGCGCCACTGAGCTCAAGTTTGCGCCTGAGGAGGAAGCTGTGCTGACGGCCACATTCGCACCTGAAGACGCGGATTTGAGTTCTGTCGTATGGGCATCTTCTGCCGAGACAATCGCTACCGTATCCCCGGAAGGCAAGGTCAAGGCTGTTGCTGAGGGCGAGACCACTGTATCAGTTACGGCAGGAGACGTGAAAGCCGAGTGCAAGGTAGTCGTCGAGAAGAAAACAGGATGGGCAGTCGGAGATTACTACGAGGTAGGCAATGTAAAAGGTGTCGTAGTATGGGTTGACGAGAGCAAGGAGCACGGGAAAATCATATCCCTCGACGAGAAAGTCGATATCTGGGCTACAGGAGGATACAACACCGGCGCCAAGAGTGAAGAAGACGGCAAAGGAAATACAGACAAAGTAAAAGACATCAATGCTGAACTGTCAGCTTTTCCTGCATTCAAATGGTGCGTTGCACATGGTGAAGGCTGGTATTTCCCGGCAATCCTGGAAGTTTATTATTTCCTGAATGCAAAAGAGACTGTAAATTCTACGCTTGAGGCTCATAACGGGACAAAAATCAGTGATTTCTACTGGTCATCAACTGAAGGAGAGGAAGATGAGACAGCCGCATTGTACGGCTATCTTAAATCTGATGGGACAGCCACCAGCTATGGTGACTTCAAAGAACTTCCTGAAAGTGACACTTTAGTCCGTGCCATGTACCAGTTCTAAAGTTACATGATGAACGGAAAGAAACACATAATATCTGCTGCCAAGGTCACACTGGCCTTGGCTGTTTGCGCAGCAATCTCGCTTTCATGCGACAAGAAGGAGACTGAATCGACTCTGCCGGAGCCTTATCAGCTGGAAAAGACGGTTGAGTTCGAAATAAAGACTTCAGATGTCACGACCTGGTCCGCAAAACTCGAAATCACGCCATCAGAGGACTCTGCACCATATTATTATGGTGTAATCTCCAAAGATGATTATGAAGCATTGAAAACAGATGACGCGCTGATCAGTTCGGCGATAGAACACCTGCAGGAAGTTGCGGCACTGTACGAGAGCGATTATACTGCCATCGCCAAGTCCAAGTCGTCCGTCGGAGCGGTTTCCGCTGTAAAAGACGGTTTTTCGAGCGAAACGGACTACTATGCCTACGCATTTGCTTTCAGCGAGGACTATCTCACAGGCAATTCATTGGTAAAAACCGCTTTCCGCACTGGAAAAGTAGAGAGCGTGGATTGTTCCTTCAGCATTGACATTACTGGTGTCGGGGCGACGACAGCGAAGATTTCTGTGGCGCCGACAGACGGCGACTGCTATTATTTCTGCGACTTCGTGACAGCGGAGGAGTATGAGAAATATGGTGGTGACGGCGGTATCATACAGTCCAATGCTGAACTGATTCGCAGTGCCCTGGAAATATATGAAATGGCTGGTTACAGCAAGTCCGTGACGGATTTTCTGGAAAAAGGCAGCAGTTCATTCGAGAGCACGAAGCTGAAAGCCGAGACGGATTACGTGGTTTTCGCTTTCGGTATGGACCCGTCCTGTACAGGCACGACAGGTGTGACCAAAAAGACTTTCAGGACTACAGCAGCCGAGCAGTCGTCATTGACATTCAAGACAGGTCTCTACGAGCTGAAGTTCAACGGGGCCAAGATCGCGTTCACTCCGTCCAATGATGAGGAGACCTATTTCACCGACTGCATGGACTACGAGACGTTCTCCAAATTCAAATCCGACAAGGAATTGACGGACTGGGTGATATCTGAGGCGGGGAATTCCATATCCACGTTCCTTGTCCAGGGTTACCACGAGGTGGATGCCACTGAGATTCTTGTTTCCAAGACCAAGTATGTGGCTTACGCTTTCGGCTACAAGGGCGGTGCCACGACTGGTGTCACGAAGGTGGAGTTCACGACTCCGGAGATGCCGATGGGTTCAAGTGTAAGCGTAAAGGTAAGTTATGAAATCATTGACGCGAGCATTTATGGTGAGATTTACGCGGGAAAGAAGGCGGTAAAATTGGGCATGGAGCCGTCAGTGTCTGCTACGCATTGGTTCGTGGGCACTTTCACCAGTCTGGACGGGCATTCGGATTACGACACTATCGAAGCACTGCAGATGAAGGGATACAAGGACAAGAAGGAGCTTGCATTCATCAAGGAGGAAGGGAAGAAATATATTGTGGCGGCAGTTGCCGTCGATCCTTCAGGAAAAGCCGGGCCGCTTGTGAAGATTCCGATTGGATAACAGGCTGGAAGACAGTTTTTTTCAAATAATATATTTACAAAAAGGGCATTTATCGAAATTACAAAACCTATTATAGTATGAAAACATTCAAATTCATCGCCGCGCTCTGCGGTGTGGCTGCGTTGGCATGCGGCTGCGAAAAAGAGGAAACGAAAACTGAAGAAGTAGAAAAAGAGCCTGTAAAGGTGGAGTCTGTCACGCTAGACAAGTCCTCTCTTAATCTTGTAGAAGAGCAGGAGGCCCTGTTGGTTGCCACTTTCTCTCCTGCTGAGGCTGAAGTAGGCGCTGTGGTATGGGCTTCGTCCAATGACAAGGTGGCGTCAGTTTCTCAGGAAGGCAAGGTCAGTGCCCTGGCTCCGGGAGAGGCTACTATATCCGTTGCGGCCGGTGACGTGAAAGCCGAGTGCAAGGTTACTGTAACCAAGAGAATAATAAAGGTGACACAGATCACATTGAGCGCTACTGAACTGAATCTCGAGCCTGGTGGTGAAGCGCAACTTACTGCGACATTCGATCCTGCGGATGCAGATTTGAGTTCTGTCGTATGGGCATCTTCTGCCGAGGCTGTTGCTACTGTCAGCCAGGACGGAAAGGTCAAGGCTGTTGCTGACGGTGTGGCGACAATATCTGTAACTGCCGGTGCGGTCAAGGCTGAGTGCCAGGTTACTGTACAGACTCCTGCCAAGGAATGGGCTGTCGGAGATTACTATGAGGTAGGCTCGGTCAAAGGTGTTGTAGTATGGGTAGATGAGAGCAAGCTGAAGGGCAAGATCATCTCTCTGGATGAGACGACTGCAGATGTCTGGTCAACAAGCAACAGAACCACCGGTGCACAGAGCACGACTGACGGTAAGAGCAATACCGAAAAAGTCAAGGCTCTTGATAATGGACTTACTTCATTTCCTGCTTTCAAGTGGTGCGTTGAGAAGGGTGAAGGATGGTACTTGCCTGCATCTGATGAAGTGAAGTGCTTCCTTGCTATAGCTCCTGTTATCAATGCGGTTCTTACGGAGCATGGCGGAACAGCGCTTGACAGTTATTACTGGTCGTCCACAGAAAGTGACAGCAACTCTGAAACAAATGCATACTGGATCTATGGCTACAATGGAAGCACTACCACAAATGACGATTCCAAAACCAGTCCAGAAGACGCCAATTTCGTCCGCGCTATGTACCAGTTCTAAGGATTACTAATCATATCTGAAAACTGCCAGGTCCATCCGGTCCCGGCAGTTTTTTTTTAGATTTCCATCTTTGACACTTTGACTTTAAGATATAAGGCCCCCAGAGCGCTGTAATGTCGATTCCGGGGCTTTTGCAATTTTGCAAGGATGTAATGCATTGACGATGATTTAGCGCCGGCAGGCGGGCGGCGGCGGAACTCACTCCGCTTCGCTCCGTTCGGCCCTCCTACCGTCTCCTGCGTC
>OHFW01001188.1_pt1 | contig 10391 bp, 11 predicted proteins | sample 1567601 | NCBI WGS metagenome assembly OHFW01 (sample SAMEA3879594, study PRJEB24766) | human gut metagenome | biome: human-associated habitat; feature: feces | place: USA | collected 1985/1987 | reverse complement strand
CTGCCATACCGGTGCCGAGAGCTGCTTCTTCAACGAAGTGTATGTCTCGCCGGAGCTCAAGCAGTTCAGCTGGCAGGGGCTTTACGAACTCATCCAGGGCCGCAGGGATCATCCCCAGGAAGGCAGCTACACCACCTACCTGTTCGAGAAGGGCAAGGAGAAGATCCTGAAAAAGGTGGGCGAGGAGTGCACCGAGGTCATCATCGCGGGCGAAAAGGAAGACAAGGCCGAGACGGTCTACGAGATCAGCGATTTGGCATACCATGTGCTGGTGCTGATGGTGCAGGCAGGCATCACGGTGGAGGACGTCACCCGCGAGCTGGAAAAACGCCACGTTATCGACCACAAGGTCAAACAGGAAAGGATGCAGTGATTCACTATGGCAGATTATAAGAAGTCCAGTGTCCATTGTCACTCGACGATGTGCGACGGCAAAAACACCCTACAGGAGATGGCCTCCGCTGCGTGTGCGCAGGGGCTGACCACACTGGGCTTCACGGGCCATAGCTATACCCAGCGCGACCGTGAATACTGCATGAGCCCCAGCCGCACGGCCCAGTACAAGGCCACCATTGCCAAGCTCAAGACCGAGTACAAGGGCAAGGTGGACATCCTCTGCGGCATCGAGTGGGACCTGCTGAGCGAGGACAAGCGCACCGGCTACGACTACTGGATCGGTTCTGCGCACCACCTCTACGGTAAGAACACCGGCAAATACTACGAGATCGACTTCCGTCCCCAGGATCTCCACGACTGCATCTACGACGACTTCGACGGCGACCCTCTGGCCGCTGTGGAAGCATACTTCGCCGAGGTGGAGAAGGTGGCGGCCATGGGCCCCGACATCCTCGCCCACATCGACCTCATCAAGAAGCTGAATGCTGCCGGTGAGTTCTTCGACGAAGAGTCGCCCCGCTATAAGGCCGCAGCCCTCAAGGCGCTGAATGCTGCCAAAGAGCACGGCTGCCTGCTGGAAGTGAACACCGGCGGCGTCTACCGCGGCTACCGCAAGGACTTCTACCCCGGCGCATGGCTTCTGGGCGAGTGGCAGAAGATGGGCGGCAAGGTCATCATCACCTCCGACGCCCACGATGTGGACAGCCTGACCTTCGGCTTCGACGAGGCTGCTGCCGCCGTCAAGGCCGCAGGCTTCAAGAGCGTGGAAGTGCTGACCGTCAACGGCTTCGAGACGCAGGAGCTGTAACGATCTGAAAATATTGAAAAGGGCTGTTGTACAGCGGAATCAACCTCTCCGTCAGTGCTGACGGAGAGGTTGTACCTGTACAGCAGCTCCTTTTTGTGACTATGGAGGAACGCTTATGACCCAGTCCCCCGCGAAAAAATCATTCTTCAACCGGAACGTCGATTTGATGAACGGCCCCATCTTCAAGAGCCTGCTCATCTTTATGCTGCCCATTCTGGTGTCGTGCCTCTTCCAGCAGCTCTATAATACCGTGGATACCATGATCGTCGGCAATGTGCTGGGCGATACCGCCCTTGCCGCCATTGGTGCCTGCGGGGCCATCTACGAGCTTCTGGTTGGATTTGGCATCGGTATCGGCAACGGCCTCGCCATCGTCGCAGCGCGCGCCTACGGGGCCGGAGACGATGACCAGCTCAAACAGACCGTGGCGGGTTCCATCGTCATCGGCATTATCGCGTCGGCGGTCATCACGCTGGCGGGCGCGATGGGCCTGCACCCGCTGCTGGAGCTGCTGGACACCCCGGCGGAAATTTTAGAGGACGCCTACGGCTATATCATCATCATCGACTTCGGCGTCATCGTCATGTTTGCCTATAACCTCTGCGCCGGCCTGCTGCGGGCCATCGGCAACAGCTTCATGCCGCTGGTCTTCCTCATCCTCTCGTCGGTGCTCAATGTCATCCTCGACCTCTGGTTCATCGCCGTGCTGGGCATGGGGGTGGCCGGTGCGGGCGTGGCCACGGTCATCTCGCAGGGAGTGTCGGTGGTGCTCTGCATCCTGTACGTCTTCCGCAGTGCCCGGCTGCTCCTGCCCGAGAAAAAGCACTTCCATGTGGGCAGCCGCCTCTACTGGGAGCTGTTCAGCCAGAGCATCTCCATGGGCCTCATGAGCAGCATCGTCTCGGCAGGCTCCGTCGTTTTGCAGTACGGCATCAACGGCCTCGGTACGCTGGTCATCGCGGGCCACACCGCGGCCCGAAAGCTCTTCGCGTTCACGGATATGCCCCTGACGGCGATGGCCTCTGCCTGCTCGACCTACGTCTCCCAGAACTACGGCGCGAACCATCCCGACCGCGTCCGCCGCGGAATGCGGGACATCTATCTTTACGGTGTCGTGGTGGCTGTGACGGCTATCCTGCTTATGAGTGTGGGTGCGGAGTGGATGGTGAAACTGGTGTCCGGCTCTTCGGAACCGGTGGTGCTGGAAAACGGCGCGCGGTATCTGGTCTGGAACGCACCCTTCTACGCCGTGCTGGGAATGCTGCTCTCCACCCGCTACGCTCTGCAGAGCATGGGCGAGAAGGTGCTGCCCCTGCTGTCCAGCGTCATCGAGTTTCTGGGCAAGATCGTCTTCGTCCTGCTCTTCATCCCCCGCTTTGAGTATAACGCGGTCATCCTCTGCGAGCCGGTCATCTGGTGCTTCATGACCATAGAGCTGCTTATAGCATACCGGCATAATTCCTTCGTGTTTCCGAAGATGAAAAAATAAAAACAACGAGGCCTTGTGTTCGCAAAGCCTTGTTGTTTTTTGTCAGAAAATATGTTATCATGAAACTGCCGCTTTTGGCGGCGGGGCGCTGTGCCACAAACGCAGGCGGCTTTCTCCTTACCGGCACCTGAGTGCGCCGGGCAAGGCGATTTTCTTGGATTCTCGCTCCCCTGCACGCTCAAGGGCGGAAAGGGGGGATGCACCATGACGTTTGAACAGGTCGTATTACTGCTTTCACTTCTCGGTGGAGCAATTTTTGTGACGTTTCAAATCACATGGACTGTTTCTCACAGTAATGATAAAGACAAGAAAAAATGACCGCCTGACTCTCTACATCTGTGCGGTCATTTTTTCTTGATCCACTAAGGTAAGGAGCAAGCCGTTTGCAGGCTAGCGCCTTTCTTATTTGTAGTATAATCATTTTTTAAATGGCTGTCAAGGGCAATAAAATGCCTTTGACGGCTCTTTTTTATAATAGAACTCCCCGCCATGCAGCTGCACAGCGGGGAGAAAGAGGGAGGAAAATTTCAGATTCAGAGGGCCGAATAGCCGAAGCTGTTCACCAGCGCGTCGATGTGCTGGCCGGCCTTGCACATGGGGCAGTCGCGGCTGTCGAAGCTGGCGTAGTCGGGCAGGCTGGAGGGGTCGAAGATGGAGGTGACCGGGATGCCCAGACACTCGTGGGTGGTGGCAAAGATGGCCGACAGGCCCGCCACAGCGCCGCCGTAGTAGTTGACGGCCTCGATGGCCGCCTGCGCGGTGTAGCCGGTGGTGATGGAGGCGGCCAGAATGAGGACGTGCTTGCCCTTGACCATCGGGGCGAGGTTGTCGCGAAGGATGATCTGGCTGCCGCTGGTGTACTCGGGGGTGATGACGTAGATGGTCTGGTGGGCGTTCATATTGGCGAAGCCGTCCTTGGTCAGCTCGTTGGCCAGACAGGTGCCGATGACCTGTGTGCCGTCCAGACAGAGCACGGTGTCCACGATGGTGCTGTGCTGATAGGCAGCTACCAGCTCCTTGGCGACAGCCTTCGCCTCCGAGAGGCGGGCTTTCTGGGTGGTGACGTCGATGTAGTAGTTGATGTGGCTGTGGCTGGTGGCGAAGTGGCCCTTTGCCACGCGCAGGAACAGACTGCTCTTGTTGGTGGGAAGCTTTACCATATTGATCATAACTGCACACTCCTGTTCTTGTGAAATCAGGCAGGACGCCCATCCCGAAAAACAAAACCGCGCGGCGGCACATCTGTCCGGCCGCTGCGCTCCCCGGTTGGTATGCTCTTATTGTAGCAGGAAAAGCACCTTATGCACAAGACACAAAACCACTAAAAATCCTTGCTTGCGTTTTGGCAGAATGACGGAGAGGTGCAAATAAAAACGCCCAAGGCGTGAGCCTTGGGCGCAGAGTGCGGAAAATAGATTATTCAAGGGTGATGCTACCAGTGCCATTATCCTTGGCAACCATCTTCCAAGTGCAGAAAGCACGGGTGTAGGCCTGAGAGCCTTCGCTTGCCTGAGGACGGGGCCAGAACTTGACCTGGATGGTATCGCCATCAGCTACTTTGATGTTCGTAACCTTCAATTCGGTTTCCAGAGACTCGTCTTTCTTCAGATAGTTGTTGCTCTTGGTCAGAGTAACACCGCCAGTGCCGTCGGTGTTATAAGCATGATAAGTCGTGACCGTCTTGCTGCTATCTTTGGGAGTGACCTCGACCTGGAAGTTTGCAGGAACGATATTCAGACCATACTTGGAGGTGCATTTCAGATTGAATTTGCAGGTCAGGGTCGAGCTGGAGCTAACGGAATTCAGGCTGGCACTTTCGAGTTTGAAAGCACCCATCAGCTTCAGGGTGCTGCCGATTTTACCGGTCTTCTGATACTCATCCTCACCACAGCCAACGAGCAGGCTGGAACCAGCCACAGCCACGGCAGCGGCGGCGCTGTACTTCAGGAAAGAGCGGCGGTTGAATTCTAAGGACATGATCGTTCCTCCTTTTATGTAGAAACACATAAATTCATTGTAATGACCCCAAAGGGTGCCTGCCTATACAATAGGCGAAAAATGAGCAGATGTCAATGCTTTTCACAAAAATTTTGTGGGGAAGCTCTGCCCTTTATGACGGAATTTCGTCTCAGAAAAATGCCTTAGACCTGCGTCAGGTCAGAAGAGTTCAGAGAGAAGGTGAGGCTCTTGTTTGCCACGAAGGTCGGGGTGAAGGTGACGCTCAGCTTCTGCCAGCCGGTGGGGACACAGCAGATCAGCTGGATGTAGCCTGCGCCCTGCGGGGGCAGATTGGTGGACTCGGAGAAGCTCTGAGCGGCGGCATCATAGAGCTGGATGTAAGCGCCGACCTCGGCCTCAGCGCCGTCGCAGACAGCGGTGAAATCGGTGGTGGAGGCGGCCAGTGCGTGGAAGTACTGACGGGCGACATCGAGCTTGGTAGCCTCGTCATTCAGCGGATAGTCGGCATCCAGTTCGGCGAGGTTCTGTGCGCCGATCTCAAACGTGGTAGCGCCGGAGCGGTTCACAGCGGTGACGAGCACAGCGACATACTCGTGGTCGGGCAGGTCGGGAGTGTTGGTCATGGTAAAGACGCTGGTGAGCTGGACGCCCAGATTGTTCCAGTTGCTGACCTTGTCGCCGACCTTGACTTCGATGGCGTTACTGGTGCTGGAACCGCAGCCGCCCAACATGGCAGCAGCGCCCAGAGCTGCTGCGGAGGCACCGGTACACTTGAGGAAGGTGCGGCGGGAAATTTTATTGGACATGGATGTGTCCCTCCTTGAAATCGTTTTTATAAATAAAAAAGCACGATGAAAATGTTCTGTCTTGTTTATAACATTTTTTGCACGCAGATGCAAGCAAAACAGAGCAGAATTTACACTAGTTTCACAGAGAGTTAAGTGCGGTCCTCGCCGGTCAGTTCCCGGGCGCGGGTCTCGCTGGTCTTGACCAGATTGAGCAGGCTGGGCGTATACAGCGGGTATTCCCGGGTCAGGCTCTCGGTGGTCATGGCGAGGCAGGACGGGTCGGCCACGCCTTCGCCGCCGGGCAGCGCTTCGCCGGCCAGCAGGGCCTCCACATTGGCCTGAGCCGAGTGCATCACAGCGTCGGAGTAGCCGGGCCAGCGCCGGGCGTCCACGCTGAACATACTGGGGGCGTTGTGCGGCTCGGCGGAGTAGAGCAGCCGGAACATCTTGGCCACCGCCATCATCAGGTAGGCGCTCACCTCGGTGGTCAGGGCCTTGCTGTGGCACTGGCCGATCTTGGCGTAGAGCACGTTCAGGCTGTTGGAGATCAGCTTTTTGTTCATGGTGGGCAGCACGCTGCCGTGGTAGATGTTGTCCTTCATCTTGTCGGGGTTGGGGATGTCCTCTGCCGAGAGCATCATGCCGTTGCGCTCTGCCGAGCGGCCCAGCAGATAGTCGCAGGAAACATTATAATAGTCTGCCACCCGTACCACAAAATCCAGGCCGCACTCCCGGATGCCTTTTTCGTAGTGGGAAAGCAGAGCCTGCGAAACGCCCAGATCCTCTGCCGCCTGTTTCTGGGTGATACCGCGCTCCTTGCGCAGCAGTTTGATGATACGATTGAACTCCATGATGTTTGGCTCCTCAGATAAAAATAGGACTTCCTTGATTTTTGGTTTACAGCACGTTGATTATACACAATGGAAAACGACTTGTAAAGCGAAAAAGTGACGGATTTTCCGCGATAATTTCGGCGTTTTTGTCAAAGGGGTTGCTCTTTCCACCATATCTATGTTAAACTAAAGCCTGACGGCATACATTTTGTGTCTGAGGATGCCGGGAATTTTAGCAGAAAAGCAAGATTTGTGCGAATCAGCACAGGAATAGATAGCTCATAAGAGGTGTTTTTACATGAAAACCTTTAAGCTCCATCTCATCCGCCACGGCCTGACTTCCGGCAATCTGCAGGGCCTTTACATCGGCAGCGGCACGGACATCCCCCTGTGTGACGAGGGCCGCGCCCAGCTGGCCGAGCTGAAAGAGCGGTTCGAGTATCCGCAGGTGGATACCGTCTTCTCCTCCCCCCTGATGCGCGCCGTGGAGACGGCCAACATCCTGTTCCCGAATGCCACCCACCAGTTCTCGGTGCACGACCTGCGGGAGGCGGGCTTTGGCGTCTTTGAGAACCATCCCGTCAAGGAGCTGGTGAAGAACGAGGACTTCAAGAAGTGGATCACCCCGGGCTCCGGCTTTGTGCCGGAGGGCGCAGAGCCCACGGAGCAGTTCCATGCCCGCTGCTCGGAGACGCTGCTCAAGCTGTTCGAGTATATGATCCGGATGGATGTCACCGAGGCCGCCTGCGTGACCCACGGCGGCGTCATCATGAGTATGCTGAGCCAGCGCGCGCTGCCCTCCCGCCACCCGGAACAGTGGATGGCCGACCCCGGCTGCGGCTACACCGTCCAGACCGACGTTCAGCTCTGGATGCGCGACCGTCTGGTGGAGGCCATCGACATCGTCCCCTTCGGTTATGCCGACACCCTGCGGGGTCAGGCGGAAGCCGAGGAGAATGAAGCATTCGAATAAGAAAGAACGCTCTGCCGCCCTGCGATTTTGCCGCCGGGCGGCATTTTTGTACTCTTTTGGTACAAAATCAGCAAAGAAAACGCAAAACCTGCGGCAGAACGCTTTCAAACCCTTGACAGGGGGCAAAGAAACCGATACTCTATAAAGTGAATGATTTTTCTCGCTGCAAGGAGGAGTCCCCGATGTCTCAGTCTCTTTCCCGCCGGTCGTTCCTGAAATGCGCCGGTTCGGGCGCGGTCAGTCTGGCCGCTGCCCTGCTCACAGGCGTTTCGGCGGCTGCGGCACAGCCCCGCGTGATGGGCCAGCCTGCCCTGCTGGACGGCAAGGCGGCGGTGGAGCTGCTGGGCTATGCGCCCGCACCCGGGCTGGGCGGCGTGTTGGTCTACCTCTCGGTGGAGAACCTCTCGGCCCGCACCCTGCCGGTGGGCGCAAGCTATCTCCACAGCCGGGATGTCTCGACCCTGAAGGAGCTTTACAGTCTGGACAGCGGTGTGACCGCCCGCTGCGGAGGCGAGAGCATCCCCTGCGGCAGCTTTGCGGCACCGCTCTACGCGGAGAACGCCGCCGATGCCTCGGCCTTTACGCTCAACCTCGCCGCCGGGCGCGGCGCGATGCTCCATTGCTTCTGCGCTGTCCCGGAGGATTGGGAGGCGCTGGAGCTGAGCTATCGCCCCGCCTTTGCCGCCGGCCAGCCGGTGGAGTTCGTGGTGCGGTGGGATGCCGATGCCGTCCGGCTCGGCCCGGTGCCCGCTGCGCCGGGAGAAGTGGGGAGCGTAGTGGACCTGTGAGGCGGACGCTCCGCTTCTGCGGACAACAAAAAATGAGACAGGCTTCCCCGCAAAGAGGCTGCCTGTCTCATTTTTGTTTTAAGAAGCCTTAGTCCTCGTCTTCCTCGTCCGCTTCGTCGTCTTCCTCAGAGCGGGGCTTGTAGAAGATGCCGCTCAGGAAGGTGCTGACAAAGTAGAGCAGGACCATCGGGATGGCTACCATGCACTGGGAAACGATGTCCGGCGGGGTGACGACGGCTGCAACAAAGAAGATGAGCACGATGGCAATGCCGCGGCCCTTCTTCATGAGCTGGGGGTTCGCAATGCCCATCTTGGCCAGAATGATGGTGACCAGAGGCATCTCGAACACGCAGCCGAAGATGATGAACATGGTCAGACAGAGGCTGACGTAGCTCTCGATACTGGTGGTGGTCTGGATGTACTCAGCACCCTCGATGCCGGTGCTGAGGAACCGCAGCATGAACGGCATCATGAGCTTATAGGCAAACAGCACGCCCACGCAGAACAGGATCAGACCCAGCAGCATGACCAGCTTGAAAAAGGTGCTCTCGCTCTTTTTCAGACCCGGCTTTGCAAAGGCGTAGATGTTGTAAAAGGCCACAGGCACCGTTACCACCACACCGGCCAGAATGGACACCCGGAAATACTGCATCAGTTTTTCCTGCGGGGCAATGGACACGAACTGGTAATAGTCGCGGCCCATGGCGGTAAGCAGATCGATCAGACGGTCTGCATACGCCAGCGAGACCACTACGCCCACCACAAACACCACCGCGCAGATGATGAGCCGGTTCCGCAGTTCTTTCAGATGGCCGGTCAGCGTCATGCTGCCGTCCTCTGCCATGACTTCGGCTTTCTTTTTGCGCTTTTTGTTTGTAGCCACAATTACTCCTCGTCTTCGTCCTTCTTATCAGCCTTCTTTACAGTCTCCTCGGACTGCTCGGCGTCCTCGTCCTCCATGCCCTTCTTGAAGCCATTGATGGTCTTACCGAACATCTTGCCCAGCTTCGGCAGGTTCTTGGGTCCAAAGATCAGCAGAACGACAACCAGAATGATCAGCAGCTCATTAGTACCAATACGCATAATAAATATCTCCTTTTTCTTGCCGCGCCGCGTGGCGGGCGTATTACAGAATGTATCTGGCAACCGCGGGCGCGGGTGCATCCATCAATAAGTAGGGGCGCTTACACCTTTGCTTCCTCAGCGGGTGCAGCTTCGGCAGCCTCTTCGGCTGCGGCAGGGGCTTCCTGCACGGGCTCAGCCACCGGCTCAGCGGCGGGCTGTGCGGCCTCGGCAGCGGGCTGCTCCGGCTTTTCAGCGGGAGCCTCCACAGTTTCAGCAGTTTCAGCCGGGGCTTCGGCGGGCTGCTCGGGCAGTTCCTCCACAGCATCCTCGGTCAGGTCGGTGACCTCCTCGGTCTCAGCCTGCTTCTTGGCAGCTTCCTCCTTGCTGGTCTTGCCAATGCCGGTAAAGCTCTTGGTCACGTCCCGCATGCTGCTGTCGATATCTTTTTTAATATCGGTCAGGGGGGCAACAGCCTCTTTCAGGGGTGCCTGAATCTCGTTCAGCGGCTCCACCACGTTCTTCTGGATCTCTTCGGATGCAGCGCCGGTGTACTTCTTCAGCTCACGCAGCATCTTGCCCAGCTTCTTTGCGTAGACGGGCAGCTGGTCGGGGCCGATGAAGACGAACGCGATGACCACGATGACCACGAGTTCCCAAAAACCAATTTTCATATTCTTCCGATTCCTTTCCTCAGCCGCCCGGGAGAGCGGCGATATGGAGTGTGCTGTCAGGGGTTTTCGGCGCGCACCGCGCCTTTGATGCCATACATATACCGAAGATGCATGAACGGAATATGAATTTAATATGAACTATTCGTGAATAAAAGGCTGGTTTACACAAAAACCAATCGATACAGTAGAAATTACGCAGAATAATACTAATTGGAATTGAGCGCACTCAGCGGACCGTGTTCGTCAGGGTGCCGATGCCCTCGATCTCGCACCGCACTTCGTCGCCCGGGACGAGGAAGCGGGGCGGGTCCATCCCCATGCCGACGCCTGCCGGGGTGCCGGTGGCGATGATGGTGCCTGCGCGGAGGGTCATGCCCTGCGACAGCTCGGCGATGACGTGGTCGATGTTAAAGATCTGAAGGCCGGTGTTGGAGTCCTGCCGCTTTTCGCCGTTGACGAAGCACCGGATGGGGAGCTTGGGCGGATAAGCCTCGAACTCATCCGCCGTGACGATGCAGGGGCCGATGGGGGTAAAGCCGTCGAGGCTCTTGCCGAAATACCACTGCTTGTGCGCAGTCTGGACGTCCCGGGCCGAGACATCGTTCAGGATGGTGTAACCGA
>OHFW01001185.1_pt1 | contig 10397 bp, 6 predicted proteins | sample 1567601 | NCBI WGS metagenome assembly OHFW01 (sample SAMEA3879594, study PRJEB24766) | human gut metagenome | biome: human-associated habitat; feature: feces | place: USA | collected 1985/1987 | reverse complement strand
ACGTGGTGTCAGACCTTTTGACCCTGGTATCAAAAAATGAAGTGAGAAAGGGTGACAGAATTGGCAAATAAAATCTCAGACGAAACGATAGAATATGTTGGAATCCTTGCAAAACTGGAGCTTTCGGCGGAAGAGAAAGAAGCCGCCAAAAGCGATATGGAGCAGATGCTGGATTATATAGATACATTAAATGAACTTGATACAACAGGGATTGAACCAATGTCTCATGTATTTCCGGTACAGAATGTGTTCCGTGAAGATGTTGTGACAAACGGAGATAACAAAGAAGCGACACTTGCGAATGCACCACTTCGTAAAGAGGACAGTTTTGAAGTGCCGAAGACAATTGGTTAAGGGAGTGAGAGTAGATGGATTTATTAAAACTTACAGCCCTTGAACTGGGCAGAAAAATAAAAGCCGGTGAGGTGACAGTCAGAGAAGCAGTCCGGGCAGTAATCGAGCAGGCAAAAGAAGTAGAGCCAACAATCAACAGTTATGTGACACTGGATGAAGAAGGGGCCTATGCACAGGCAGATGAAATTCAGAAAAAGATTGATGCAGGAGAACTGACCGGTCCGCTGGCAGGAGTTCCTGTGGCGATCAAAGATAATATGTGTATTGAAGGACAGCTTACAACATGCAGTTCCAAAATTCTTTCCGGGTTTAAGCCGACTTATACAGCACAGGCGGTTGAAAACCTGAAGAATGCAGGAGCCGTCATTCTCGGAAAGACGAATATGGATGAGTTTGCCATGGGAAGTACGACGGAGACTTCTTATTATGGACCAACGAAAAACCCTCATAATACAGCTCATGTTCCGGGAGGTTCTTCCGGTGGATCCTGTGCGGCAGTGGCTGCGTGCGAATGTTATTATGCACTTGGTTCTGATACCGGTGGATCGATCCGTCAGCCAAGTTCCTTTTGCGGAGTAGTGGGACTGAAACCGACGTACGGTACAGTTTCCCGTTATGGACTGGTGGCATATGGTTCTTCACTGGATCAGATCGGACCGGTGGCAAAGGATGTGGCAGACTGTGCAGCAATCCTGGAAGTGATCGCATCCCACGATGAGAAAGACAGTACGTCGATCGAACGGGATGACTGTGATTTTACAGAAGCACTGGTGGAAGATGTAAAAGGACTCAGGATCGGAATCCCGAGAGATTATATGGGCGAAGGACTGGATCCCGAAGTAAATCAGGCAGTCATGCAGGCAGCGAAAGTGCTTGAGGAAAAAGGTGCAATGGTAGAGGTGTTTGACCTGGGACTCGTAAAATATGCGATTCCGGCATACTATACGATCGCAGCAGCAGAGGCAAGTTCCAACCTGGAACGTTTCGACGGAGTAAAATATGGATATCGTACCAAAGAGTATGAGGGACTTCACAATATGTATAAAAAGACCCGTTCCGAAGGATTCGGAGCAGAGGTAAAGAGAAGGATCATGCTGGGATCTTTCGTATTAAGTTCAGGATATTATGATGCCTATTATCTGAAAGCGTTGAGAACAAAAGCCCTGATCAAGAGGGAGTTTGACCGTGTATTTGAAAAATACGATCTGATCTTGGGACCTGCTGCCCCGACAACAGCACCGGAGCTTGGAAAGAGTCTGGATGACCCGATGAAAATGTATTTGGGAGATATTTATACGATCTCTGTCAATCTTGCCGGACTTCCGGGCATGAGTGTGCCGGTAGGAAAAGACAGCAAAGGGCTGCCGGTGGGAATGCAGCTCATAGGAAATGTATTCGACGAAAAGACGCTGATCCGTGCCGCATATACTTATGAATGTGCGACAAAGAAAGTGCATGAGGTTCCTGCACAGATCGGACGGACAGCGGAAAAGGAGGTACAGTAATCATGGCAAAGCAGTATGAGACAGTGATCGGACTGGAAGTTCATATCGAACTGGCAACAAAGACAAAGATTTTCTGTGGATGCAGTACCGAATTTGGTGGGGCACCGAATACGCATACCTGCCCGGTCTGCACCGGTATGCCTGGGTCGCTTCCGGTATTGAATAAGCAGGTTGTAGAATATGCGATGGCGATCGGACTTGCAACAAACTGTAAGATCACGCAGGTATGTAAATTTGACCGCAAGAACTATTTTTATCCTGATAATCCGCAGAACTATCAGATTTCCCAGCTTTATCTTCCAATCGCACGAGATGGATATGTAGAGATTGAAAGCGGAAGCGGAAAGAAAAAAGTGCGGATCCATGAAATGCATATGGAGGAAGATGCAGGAAAGCTCGTTCACGATGAATGGGATGATACATCACTGGTTGATTATAACCGAAGCGGAGTTCCGCTGGTAGAGATTGTATCAGAGCCGGATATGCGTTCCGCTGAGGAAGTGATCGCATATCTTGAGAAACTCCGTATGATCGTACAGTATCTGGGAGCATCGGACTGCAAGCTGCAGGAAGGATCTATGCGTGCGGATGTAAACCTTTCTGTTCGGGAAGTTGGTTCGGATACATTTGGTACAAGAACGGAAATGAAAAACCTGAACTCCTTTAAAGCAATCGCTCATGCAATTGAGGGAGAGCGTCAGAGACAGATCGAGCTGCTGGAAGAAGGAAAAGCAGTGACCCAGGAGACAAGAAGATGGGATGATAATAAAGAACATTCCTATGCAATGCGTTCCAAAGAAGATGCACAGGATTACCGTTACTTCCCTGAACCGGATCTTGTTCCGATCGTGATCAGTGACGAATGGATCGAAAAAATCAGGGCACAGCAGCCGGAACTTCGGACAGAGAAGCTGGAGCGTTACAAAAAAGAATTTGACATCCCGGAATATGATGCAGAGATCATTACAGAATCCAAGCATATGGCAGATCTTTTTGAAGCGACGACTGCGATCTGCAATAAGCCGAAAAAAGTATCCAACTGGCTGATGGTAGAGACGATGCGTCTGATGAAGGAACACAGCATGGAAGCAGAAGATCTGAAGTTCTCACCGGTGAATCTGGCGAAGCTGATCGAGCTTAATGATGCGGGCACAGTAAATAGTTCTGTGGCAAAAGAAGTATTTGAACAGATCTTCCTGAATGATATTGAGCCGGATGTATATGTAGAAGAGCATGGACTGAAGACAGTCAATGATGCAGATGCACTCAGAACGACGCTGGAGAAAGTCATTGCTGACAATCCACAGGCAGTCGCTGATTACAGAGGAGGAAAAGAAAAAGCACTCGGTGCATTGGTCGGACAGACGATGAAAGCCATGAAAGGAAAGGCAAATCCGGGAATGGTCAACAAAATGCTCCGGGAAATGCTGGGATAATAACTGAAAATAGTTTTTCATCATTTCTAATAATAAAGTAAGGTGTTTATGACCTGTCTCAGATAATCCGATGCATAGGATATCAGGTCATAAGCACCTTTATTAATATACCAGTCTAATCAAATCCCTTTCACTAAACGGATGCGAGACAGATCCGAATAGTTCCGAATCAGACAAAAAACAGCAAAAAAATGTGGGGGGGGGTGACAAGATTTGAGAGGAAAAAAGAGATACAATAAAGTAGGATGTATCTTAATATAAATAAGATACTCACGAAAATGGGAGGAAGGAGATAAGTTTCTATGATGAAAGGGAAACTAAAAAAAGCGGTTGCACTTGTGACAGCATTAAGCTGTGTGCAGATTTCACCGCTTGCAGTGACTGAAGTAGAAGCCGCACAGGATGCAGTCAGTGCTACGAAGAGTGGAAATATTGTGACCATTGGAAATGATAAGCTCAGCCGTGAGTTCAGTATTTCTGATGACAGGCTTTCCACGACAAAAATTGAGAACCTGCTTGGAAATTCAGTGTTCACACCGGGAGAAAATTCAGAAGAATTTGTGATTAAGACGCTGGATGAGACAAGTAACGGGGCAGTTTCATTGGAAGAATATACGACCAGTGAGGGAAATAGCAGTCAGATATTAGACGGGATTACCGATACAACAGGCAATTTCTGGTGTTCTAATTCGGATGATATGAAACTGGTAGTAAATTTTGGATCAGAAAAAGAAGTAAAAAAAGTGGTTTATACACCGCGTTATGATAATAGTGCGAAGTATAACTGTACCGGACGTCTGACCAAACTGAAGATCCAGTACTGGGATGGCAGTGCATGGCAGGATGCAACGGTTGGTGGAAATGCAGAAATTTCACTGACAACCGATGCAAATACAAAGCCGGATGCGATCGAGCTGGATGAAACAGTGACGACATCCAAGATCAAACTGGTTGGTATTGAGTCCTACCACTGGCAGGATGCAAACCGGAATAAGTTTATGAATGTCGGAGAACTGGATGTGCAGGATACAGCCGGAACAACTGTTCTTGACAAAGGTACACAGATTGCCGGAAAAGAAATCAAATCCAGTGAACTGACACTGAAATCGACTTCGATTGATGATACAACAGCAGTGATCAATGATGTCAATAAGACCGGTAAGATGATTACTTTTGAATTTGATCCGGTTCAGATGGGAACAGGCGAAGCCAATATTACAGAAAAGATTGTCATGTATGATGGGGATCATTTCATGCGTAAGTTCCTGGAGATTGACAGTGAAGATAAGGATGTCCGCATGGATTATATCGATGGCGAGCATCTGACAGTCACAGACAGCGATAAGACATGGACTGTTCCGAAGGGAGTCGGCGGTGTTGTAGAGATGAGCGAATATAAGGCAAATCTCGGACAGCCGATCTATATTGATGGAATGTTTGTGGGATCAGAATTCCCGGAAACTGATACACAGATTGAATCAGGTTTGGGACATGTACGCTACTATACAGGAAAGAATTTTACAGATTTTGAGAGAGACGGACAGCTGACTGAGGATGGAAAGTATATTTCCTGGCAGACCGTTGTTGGTGCAAGCCATAGTGACGGAAGTGATCAGGGAGTCATCCAAAGTGATTTTTATGATTATATCGACAGTATTGCAACTCCGTCAGATTTCCGTCTGCAGTACAACTCCTGGTTCGACAACATGATGAGAATTGATGATGATAATATCCTTTCCTCATTCATTGAAATCGAGAAGGAACTGACACAGACCGGAGTTCGCCCGATGGATTCCTATGTAGTGGATGATGGATGGAACAACTACAATGATACATCGGTTGTAGATTCCGTACGTTCAGGAACGACCCTGAATACAACAGGATTCTGGGAGTTTAACTCCAAGTTCCCGAATGGACTGACGACATCCAGTTCCCTGGTAAATAAACTGGGATCTGATTTCGGTGTATGGATTGGACCAAGAGGAGGATACAACTTCTTCGGTTCTCTGGCAGATATCCTGACAAAGAGCGGAACAGGAAGTAAATCCGGTGGTTCCATTGATGTTGCAGATGCAACTTATGTTCAGAAGTTTGAAGAAATGGCGATCAACTGGATGCACGACTATGGAGTGAACTACTGGAAGTGGGATGGATTTGCAGATGTTGCACAGTATAATGCATTCCCGTCAGGAGAAGGTGTTGTAGGATACAGTGAGGAACACCGCCATATGTATGGTGGACAGAATCAGATGTACCATGTGACAGACCTTTGGGAGAAATGGATCGTGCTGATGGAGAATATCCGTCAGGCTGAGAAAGATTATAATATTAAGAACTTGTGGATTTCCCTGACCTGTTATGTCAACCCAAGTCCATGGTTCTTACAGTGGGCAAACTCTGTATGGTTACAGTGTGCAGGAGACCGTGGAGAGATCAGTAATGGTACGCTGAATAATAAGATGGACAATATGCTGACTTACCGTGATGCGAACTACTATGAGTTTGTTCAGGTACACCAGTTTCAGTTCCCATTGGCAAATCTTTATAACCATGACCCGATCTACGGAAGTGAAGGAACAGGAATCGTAGCTGACTCCATGACAGCAGAACAGTTCAAGAATTACCTGTATATGATGGGAACAAGAGGAACTGCATTCTGGGAGCTTTATTACTCTGATTCACTGCTGGACAAGGATAAATATCTTGTAAATGCAGAGTTCCTTGAGTGGGAGGAAGAAAATTTCTCCAAGCTGAAGAATGCGAAGATGATCGGTAGCCATCCAGTGCAACAAGACTCAGCACTTACAGAAATGGTGGAATGAGCAGCGGTGAAGTACAGAATCCATATGGATTTGCATGCTTCGATGGAAATGCAGGAATCATTTCCATGAGAAACCCGTCTGCAACAGAGAAGACGATCACATTTACACTGAATGATGCAATCGGAGTTACAAAAGCCGGTACTTACCACATGAGTACAGTACATACTTATTCTCCGAATGGAACGATTGCGACAGCAAAAGATACTTATACAAAGGGTGAAGAAGTATCCGTTACACTTCAGCCGGGTGAAGTACAGGTATGGTCTCTGAGCCAGGATGCAGATACAACTGCACCGACATTCAAGAGTCTGACAAGTGTTTCAGGAACAGAGCTTCGGGTACAGTTAAGTGAAAAGATCAAAGGAAATGCAATCCTGAAGGTCAAAGTAAATAATGAAGTTGTTGATAATGTGACAGTTTCAGAGTATGCAGACCTGCGTACATTTAAACTGACATTTGCTACAGCACTGAATGATGGCGATGTTGTAGAAGTATCCGCAGAGAGTGGAGCAGATGCAGCCGGAAATCAGATTACAGGAAAGATCTCAGCTCCATACTATGCAGAGAATAAGATTGCAGAGAAAGAAACTGTAGAGGGAAGCAACAGCGAGATCAGTGGAAAAGACCGCAGCGTAGAAGGAACCAACGGATTCACAGTAGCAGCACAGGTTCAGACAGCAGACAGAAGCGTTGTCCTTGTAAAGCAGGGAGATGCTTATGAACTCGGAATCAATGCGGAAGGACATCCGTATTTCACGGTAAACGGTGTGACAGCAACAGCTGATGCAGTTATTTCCGATGCAACAGAATCTATGATCGTTGGTGTAAAAGAAAATAACGGACTGGTTCGTATTTATGTAGACGGACAGATAAGTGCGTCTGTATATAATGCAGAGAACAAAGAGTTCGCAGTTCCGGCAGCAAAGATCGTTGGTAACGGTGTAAACGGAGCTGTGACAAATGTAGCAGTTTATGACAGAAGTCTTGGTTACGATGAAGTTCCGACATCAGGACTGGCAGAGACTGTGAAGAAGATCACAGCAGAAAAAAATAACTGGACAACAGAGTCCTGGACAGCAGCCAATATGGATACGCTTCTTTCCAATGCAACGAGTGCCATCTCAGGTGGAGATGCTTCAGCGATCCAGGCAGCAAAAGAGGCACTGACAGCAGGTTATGCAACACTTGTGCCGAAAGTAGTAGAAAATCTGGCATATCAGAAAAATGTAACAGCTGCATGGGTAGATGCAAATGAGACAACAGATATGACCAATACAAGAAGTCCGCTTTCCAAGGCAGTAGATGGTCTTAATAATGATTCTGACAGCTATGCAATTTACGGAAAAGACGGAAAAGATAAAGGTTCTTACATTACAATTGATCTCGGACAGCAGTGCAGGATCAACAATGTAAACTTATGGCGTTACTGGACTGATGGAAGAACTTATAAGGCAACCGCACTGGTAGTATCTGATACAGCAGATTTTGCGAAGAAGACAGTTCTCTATTACAGTGGAGATTCTGATGTATATAATTTAGGTGTGGATCCGACAGATACATTATATGCAGAAACTTCAGCAGGAAAAGCATTATACAGCGGAGAAGCTGTGACAGGAAGATATGTACGTCTGTACGCAATGGGTAAAGTTGGAAGTAATACTACAAGCGGACATGAGAACCATATCGTAGAGATCCAGATAAATGGAAGAGCGGCAGATGCAGATCCATACGATCTGACAGAATACCGGAAGGTATTAAAAGAAGCAAAGACAGAGGCGGCAAAGGATATTTATACAGCAGAATCTGTAGCAGCCCTGAATGAGCAGATCACAGCATCTGAAGCACTGATCACAGAACTTGATGCAGCGATCAATGCAGGAAATCAGCCGGATAAGTCCTGGTCTGAAGTAGCCAATGCGAAGGCAGCTCTTGAGGCAGCCGTAGCAGCACTGGCAAAAAATGACGGACCGGTTGTAGAAGAAGATGCAGATTATACAGCAGTAAATGCAGCAAAAGAAAAAGCTGCAGGAGTAGACAGAAGCAGATATACAGATGAGAGTCTGAAAGCATTGGATGATGCAGTTGCAGCGGTAGTAGAAGGACTGAAGAAATCCGAGCAGAGCAGAGTCGATGCAATGGCAGCAGCAATCAATAATGCGTATGTAGCACTGGTTGAAAAACCGGCTGTAGAAGAGGATGCAGACTATACAGCAGTGAATGCAGCAATTGCAAAAGCAGATAAGATTGACAGAAGTAAGTATACAGAAGAAAGTCTGAAGGCTTTGGATGATGCAGTCGCAGCGGTAGAAAAGGGTCTGAAAGAATCCGAACAGGATAAAGTTGACGCAATGGCAGCAGCAATCGAGAAGGCACTGGATGGTCTGAAAAAGAAACCGGCAGCTGACGATGATAAGAAGAATGATTCAAAGAAAGATGATTCAAATAAGAATGACTTAAATAAGAATGATTCTGATAAGAAGGCAGATGCCGTTAAGACTACTACAGTGAAGACCGGAGATGCAGCCAATGTAATTCCATTCTTCGGAATGACATTGCTTGCAGCAGGTGCAGTGATCGTAATTGCATTTAAAAAGAAACGCAGAGCTTAAGAAATGCAGACAGGATGAAAATGAACTGAGCTGCGAAAAGCTTTGTTAAAAAGAAAAGAGTCTGGATATACAGAAAATGTATGTCCGGACTCTTTTGTTATCCTCCCCCAAAAAAATTATCCACAATTTTATCGACAAAAAAGATGAGTTATGAACAAAATACAAATTGCAATTCCAGTATTTGTCATGTATTCTGTAATTACTCCGATTCATGGAGCATCTGAATTCAGAACAAGGTCAACTGCTTTTATTCAAAGCATCGATTCAATGTAATTAAAATAAATGGTCAAAATGAAAATCTGCAGAGAACAGTCAGAAAAAAATCATCAGAAGAAAGGAATTGCCTATGGAGATCAATCTATTACAGGAGTACACGTTTGTATGTCTTGACATTTTTAATAACATCATCCACAATAAAGATAAAAAGATAGAGAATAAATTGGAAGAGTGGTTGGTATTTCTAAGTCAGGATGATCCGGATATGATTATGAAACTGCTGGACAGGAATCCTGAATTTCAGAAAATTTATGAAGAAATCTACACTCTGTGCCTGAATATGGAAGGGATGATGGAGATGTTTTCAAAAGAACTGGAAATTATGGATCGAAATACAGTAAAGCTGATGATCGATGAGATGGAAGAAGAACTGAACGAGACGAAGCGGAAAGCGAAAAAGGAAGTTGATGAGGTGAAAAGGAAGGCAAAAGAAGAAATTGAAGAAGCGGAAAAGCGTGCAAAAGCAGCGGAGGAAGAGACTGAAAGATTACGCAGGACTTTGGAGGAGCAAAAAGGTAAGAGGGATATTTCTTGACAGATCTTCAGGAAAGGTGTTAGAATATCCCCGTTACAATTAAATGAAAGATGCGTAAGGTGTCAGTCGGACAAAATGTCAGGACTGGTGAAAAGGGAAACAGGTGCGAATCCTGTACGAACTCGTCACCGTATTTCGTGAGCAACAGCCATAAGACCACTGGGAGACCGGGAAGGTGAGCTGGATGCGTCTGAACGATCAGCCGGGAGACCTGCCTTTCGCAGTACAGGAACGAAGAGTTCAGGTCACGAGGAACTGGCGGTACGAAAGAATAGGACAGACTGTTTTTTATAAAAAAGACAGTTTATTCGTGTAAAGAAGATATTATGTGAACCCTCGGTTTTAACGGGGGTTTTATTTACTTATTTATGCAGACAAAAGCCAGAGTCGGCGTGTATATCTGTATATCTGAATCATTCTGTTCCAAAAAGCATTGATCAAAGATCAGGGAGGGAAAGATGAAGAAAAAATTATTGACAGCATTTCTGGTAACTGCACTTGGAATATCCATGTTAAGCGGATGTGGTGGAAAGAACAGTGACGACAATTCAACCAAATCTGAACAGTCAACCAAAGAAAAAGATCAGGAGGCGGCAGATAAAGTGGCAAAGCTGATTGATGATATTTATGTACAGGAGAGGACAGACAAGACAGATGAGCAGTGCGAAGCTGCAAAGAAGGCATGGGATGCATTGACAGATGCACAGAAAGAGTTAGTAGAAGGTGAAAATGCAGACCCGGATTATTTCGGAAGAGATACAGGAGACGCATCAAAAGATGATCCACTGAATGAGGATGAGATTGGGGAAAATGAACTTTTAGTTGTAAGTTTCGGAACTTCCTTTAATAACAGCCTTGCA
>OHFW01001170.1_pt1 | contig 10467 bp, 8 predicted proteins | sample 1567601 | NCBI WGS metagenome assembly OHFW01 (sample SAMEA3879594, study PRJEB24766) | human gut metagenome | biome: human-associated habitat; feature: feces | place: USA | collected 1985/1987 | reverse complement strand
GTTGCCGACGATGCGCGAGGGAAGATAGAGCCGCACCCTGGAGCCTTCGCGCAGCAGGAACTCGGGATCGACTCCCTTGCCGGCGGCATAGTCCGGATCGAGGTGCAGCGTATTGCGCATGGCCAGGAAAGTGCCCTCCATCAGGCTCGTATTCTCCGTGCCGCAGTAGCGGTAGAAGGGAACGTAGTGGGTGTATTTGGTGAACGTGCCGAGCTGGCGGGCTTCATTGGCACGGCGCGTAAGCACGATGTTGCCGCTCAAATCGCGGCCCGAGAAGTCGAACTTCACCCAGCAGGCAGTGTCGTTCACCGGCTTGGCGTCGGGATTCCCAGCAGCGAGGATTTCGACGTAATAGCCGCCTTCGGGCTGGTAATTTTTCAGCAGCTCCCGGCGGTTCTGCGTCATCCACGCCTCAAGGGCCTGGTTCTCGAATTTGTCATACGACTCGGTGATCAACTTCATATCTTGTTATACAATTCTATAAATTCGGTGTTCTGTCTATTCGTCGTACTCCACGCTTTCGACCGTGAAAAACCACGCGACGGGGCTTTCTCTCGGAATCGTGCTCACATATTTGTCCCCGTAAGCCATATTGTAGGTCATGTAGGCTTCGACGACGTCGCCTTCGCGACAACCAAGTAACGCATGCCGCAGCCCGTTTAGTATGTCGCCGCGCATATCGAGCGTCAGCGGTTCGAACGACCACGCTCCGGGCGTCAGCCCCATGTCCTCGTAGGCCTGACTCGTTTATCTCAGTTGAGAAGATTCCCATTTCTGTAAGTGGTGAGTTCATTACTACAGAGCGGGCAGTAATGATTTTGTAAACAGAACATTGTGAGCAGATCATGTCTGCTGCAAAATAAAAGGGCTGAATCATGAGGCCCTTTTATCGTGCGCAAAAACACGTTAGCGCGTTGAATTGGCAGATTGTGAATATCTGTCTGAACTGTTCAGTACATCCACAGCTATGTGATTATGATTGATGAACAGTCACATAACAATTCCATAAAGGGGGAAAAACAGTATGAAAAGAGAGTCTTTCGGCTCACGCCTTGGTTTTATCCTGGTGTCAGCAGGATGTGCCATCGGTATTGGAAACGTGTGGAAGTTTCCGTATATCTGCGGGGCATATGGAGGCGCGGCCTTTATCCTGATCTACTTATGTTTTCTGGTTATTCTCGGTATTCCGGTTCTGGTAGCAGAATTTGCGGTAGGACGGGGAAGCCACTCAAGTGTTGCGAAATGTTTTGACAAACTGGCACCTGCAGGAAGCGGCTGGAAGCCATTGAAATTTATTGGTATTATTGGATGTTATATGCTGATGATGTTTTACACAACAGTAGGAGGATGGATGATCTACTATTGTGTGAAGAGTCTGCGGGGAGATTTCGTTGGAGCGACTCCGGAAGCAGTAACACAGTCTTTTTCCGATATGCTGGGAAATGCACCGACGATGATGTTATGGATGGTGATCATCTGTCTGATCGGATTTGCAGTCTGTTTCATGGGATTGCAGAATGGTATTGAAAAAATCTCCAAAGTAATGATGAGTGCACTGCTTATCATTATGGTGATCCTTGCGGTTCATTCAGTAATGATGGAAGGCGCGGGAGAAGGAATCCGCTTCTATCTGATTCCTGATTTTCAGAAGATTAAGGAAGCAGGAGTTGGTAATGTAGTATTTGCGGCATTGAGTCAGTCATTCTTTACATTATCCATTGGTATTGGTGCCATGCTGATCTTCGGAAGTTATCTGGACAAATCCAGAAGCCTTACCGGAGAGGCGGTAAGCATCACCGTACTCGATACTTTTGTTGCGCTGACAGCAGGATTTATCATTATTCCGGCATGCTTCTCCTATGGAATTCAGCCGGATGCAGGTCCAAGCCTTATCTTTATCACTCTGCCCAATATTTTTGCAAAGATGAGCGGAGGGGCTTTGTGGGGAAGTCTGTTCTTCCTGTTTCTGACATTTGCTGCGGTTTCAACGATCATTGCTGTATTTGAGAACCTGATCGTGTTTAATATGGAACTGTTTGGCTGGAACCGTAAAAAGAGTGTTGTTGTCTGCGCAGTTCTTGTTGTGATCTTAAGCATTCCATGTGTGCTTGGATTCAATGTACTTTCCGGATTCCAGCCATTCGGAGATGGAAGCAACATCATGGATCTGGAAGACTTTATTGTTTCTAATAACCTTCTTCCTCTTGGAAGTCTTGGTTACCTTCTGTTTTGTACCAGAAAGAACGGATGGGGATGGGACAATTTCATTGCAGAGGTGAATGCCGGTACAGGTATGAAATTCCCGAAATGTCTGAAAAATTATGTTGCCTATGGAATTCCGGCGATTATCATTGTGATCTATCTGAAAGGTTACTATGATAAATTTGCAGGTCTGGGAACAGCAGCACTGGCCGGATGGATGATCGTGGCACTGGTACTGCTGGGATTCGTATTCTACTGTGCGACAGCGAAGAAGAAAGTGAAACAGTAAGCGGAGCGCGAATATCTGCCCGACCTGAGAACAATAAAAGATGTAATTATGTCTGAGAAGAAAGATTCTTTCAGACATGGTTACATCTTTTTTGTGTTATGGAATTGTTGTGTAAAGGTAGTGGATGCATTATTTTAGAGGATTGCTATAATGAGGCAGTTCTTCGCTGGGGGTGGTTTTGAACTGTTTACGGTATGCCCGGGAAAAAGTGCTGTATTCTGCGAACCCGCTTTCCTGTGCTGCTTTTGTCACAGGCATTCCATTTGAGATCAGAGTACGTGCCATAAGAAGCCGCTTGTTTACAATATAATTATGAAGGGTATAGCCGGTTTCTTGTTTGAACTTCCGCATCAGATGGTACTTGCTTACATAATATCTGGCAGAAAGCGTTTCTACAGACAGATCTTCTTTCAGATTGTGGTTGATATACTGAAGGATACTGGCAATCTGCGAGTCAAAGGTGTAGGATTTTTTATCAAAAATGTACTGCTTTTCCAGAAAGATACGGTTCAGATAAACCATAAACTGAAGAAAAAGTGACTGTGTCAGGATTTCCTTTCCATATTCATCGGATTTTGCAGAATTTTCCAGTTCAAACAGGATGTCTTTCATCTTTTCCTGAAGAGCAGAATTCAGACGTACCAGATTGTAGCTTCGGTCATTTGCTTTCTGGAAGCATTTCAGCAGTTCCTGCCAGGGAATATCGTTTTGGATCCAGAGAATAAAACGTTCATATGGAACAGATGGATCAATCTCCGGGCGGTGGATGGCATGGCGGTTTACCAGAAGAATGTCCCATGGTTTCAGTTGATAAGCTTTTCCTTCTATATGATAAGCAGCCTTGCCGGAGATGAAGATAACTACCTTGTGAAAATCATGATAATGGTAAGAGAATTCCTTTCTGGTCTGGTCTTTAAGATGAAAAAGTCGGAATTGTTCGTTCAGGTATCCTGTTTTTTCTGTCTGATAGAACTGTTCTGATAATAACATATCTGCCTCCGATATCTGCAATGATTATTTAATCGAATCAAGCAAGTCCCCTGTGGAGATTGTGAAAAGAAATAAGCAGTGGAAAGCAATAAGCGGAGGGAAAAGTTTGATTCATGGTATAATCATATCATTTAATGCGAAAATGTACAATTATTACTAAGAATGTAACAAATAGTAACGAATATATTTTATAATTTCTGAGAAAATATGCTACAAAGATATTGACATTATTACACGATAATAGTATCATGCAATTACAAAGTAATCGTAAAAACTTTGTAACTATTTCGAAATAGGGTAAAGAAATAGAAAACTGAACAGAGAGGAGTGATGCTGCTGTAAGGCTGTTATATCAGAGAACTGATATAATGGTCTTTTTTGTAACACTTACAGAGCATTTTTTGCAATATTTCAAGCATTTTACTCTATATACATGGTAAAAATAATAGAATATAATGACTGTAAAATCAGGATGTGATATGAGAAAATTGCCTGACACAAAATTTAACCGAATCAAGTAAGTTCCCTGCTTCAATTGCGAAGAGCAATAAGCAGTGGGTGGGGACTCAGACAAGTGGCGAAGTGAGTTGGAAAGATTGCCCGACAATTGATTATCGATGCAGATACAAAAGCGGGAAGTATCCGGGATTATAAATCAGAAGGAGAGATATGGTTATGGCAAATACAATTATTATGAGTAAATATCAGGGACTTGGAAACGATTATCTGATTCTTGATCCGAAGAAAAATCAGGTACAGCTTCAGGGAAAGAAGATTGCACTTCTCTGCCAGAGAGGATTTGGGCTTGGCGCTGACGGTGTGCTCTATGGACCGGTAGAAATTGATGGGAAATTGGGTGTGCGTATTTTTAACGCAGACGGAAGTGAATCTGCCATCAGTGGAAACGGCGTGCGTATTTTTGCCAAATATCTGATGGATAATGGATATATTACTGAGAAAAAATTTGACATTGAAGCTATGTCAGGCACGATTCATGTGGAATGCCTGAACAGCCGGGCAACGGAATTTAAAGTAAACATGGGAAAACCATCTTTTATCTCCAGCGATATCCCTGTTTCCGGTGAAGTTCGTGAAGTAATTAAGGAGAATTTCGTATTCCATGGAAAAGAATACAAGGCTACCTGCCTGACAGTTGGTAATCCACACTGCATTATTTTTACAGACAATGTAAGTGCAGAAGCTGTAAAGAATCTGGGACCTTATGTGGAAAATGCAGATGAATTTCCGGAGAGAATGAACCTGCAGATCTGCCGTCAGGTCGACAAGGGAAATCTGGAGATTGAAATCTGGGAAAGAGGCTCCGGATATACAAAGGCTTCCGGAACAGGAAGCTGTGCGGCAGCAGCGGCAGCCTATAAGCTGGGACTGGTGGAATCCCGTATTAATGTAAATCAGCCGGGCGGAATGATACAGATCGATATGGAAGAGGACGGAACTATCTATATGACAGGAACAGTGGGATATATTGCAGATATAAGTGTTGCAGAGAGCTTCTTCTCGTAAATTATACAGGCTTTATGCGTAATTCAGTGTAAAGTATGATTACCCACAGTGTGAAATGATTGTTACGATAAATGATCATTTCCGCTGTGGGTAATTCTTTGTTTGTAATTTGCTTAAAGATATGTTATTATTTTAAACGAATTATTTATCAGGACTGCTATAATCTATAGCAATTCAGTCGGTCATCCACAGGGAGTCCGACAGAGAATATTTATAATAAGAAAGTGGGTGAAGCTGTGGTTGAATTAGACCAGTTCAAGAGCATTCTTGCAACATACACAGAACCATTAGTGGAAGTGAGGGATTCACTTTGACCTGGCTAACAAAGAGCAGAAGGTCGAAGAATTAGAGCGCGAAATGGAAGCGCCTGATTTCTGGGATGATGCAGAAGTTTCCCAGAAGAAAATGAAAGAATTAAAAGACATGAAAGATGACATGGAGACCTATCAGAATCTGGTTACACAGATGGAAGATATGGAAACCATGATCGAGATGGGATATGAGGAGAACGATCCTGCACTGATTCCTGAGATTCAGGAAATGCTGGATGAGTTTCAGAAGGATTTTGACAATATCCGTATCAAGACACTTCTTTCCGGAGAATATGACAGTGAGAATGCTATCATTAAGCTGAATGCAGGTGCAGGCGGAACAGAGGCCTGTGACTGGTGCGGTATGCTTTACCGTATGTACAGCCGCTGGGCAGATAAGAAAGGATTTACCCTGGAAGTGCTGGATTATCTGGACGGCGATGAGGCAGGTATCAAATCGGTTACTTTCCAGGTAAACGGAACAAATGCTTACGGTTATCTGAAATCAGAGAAGGGAGTTCACCGTCTGGTGCGTATTTCTCCTTTCAATGCAGCAGGTAAGCGACAGACATCTTTTGTATCCTGTGATGTTATGCCGGATATCAAGAAGGATCTGGATGTAGAGATCAATGACGATGAGATCCGTATTGATACTTATCGAAGCAGTGGTGCCGGCGGTCAGCATATCAACAAGACATCATCTGCCATCCGTATCACACATTATCCTACCGGAATCGTGGTACAGTGTCAGAATGAACGTTCTCAGCACATGAATAAAGATAAAGCCATGCAGATGCTGAAAGCCAAGCTGTATCTTCTCAAGCAGCAGGAGGCAGAGGAAAAACTCTCCGGTATCCGCGGTGAGGTGACAGATATCGGATGGGGAAATCAGATTCGTTCTTATGTTATGCAGCCATATACCATGGTAAAGGATCATCGTACAAACGAGGAGACCGGAAATGTGGATGCAGTGCTTGACGGAGGAATTGACATTTTCATCAATGCATATCTGAAATGGATCGCACTGAAGAAATAAAAGAATAAAAAAGGCTGTCTGAAATCAGGACAGCCTTTTTCATGTGTGCGCCATAATGATTCTGCAGAAGATATTTCTTGCGTATTTTTGTGTGGTGTGATAATATATCCAGTGTGTAAAAACAAATGTCTTTAAAGAACGGACAGGTAAATTGATATGCAGAAACCAGTAACAGAGAAAAAGAAATATTTTGTAGTGAGGGAACGAGCAGTTCCGGAAGTCCTGCTGAAGGTGGTGGAGGCAAAGAAGCTTCTGGACTCCGGCAAAGTGGACACTGTACAGGATGCAGCAGAGCGCACAGGAATCAGCAGAAGCTCTTTCTACAAATACAAAGATGATATTTTTCCATTTCATGAAGAGACAAGGGGAAAGACGATCACCTTTATTATCCAGATGGACGATGAACCGGGGCTTTTGTCGGTTGTCCTGCAGACGATTGCACGGTTTCATGGAAACATTCTCACCATTCATCAGAGTATTCCTATCAATGGGATTGCCACACTTACTCTGAGTGTGGACATTCTTCCGGGCGAGGGGGATGCAGAAGCAATGGTAGAGACGATTGAACAGAATGAAGGAATTCATTATCTGAAAATATTAGGCAGGGAGTAAAAGAAAATGATCAATGTAGCAATTTTAGGATATGGCACAGTTGGAAGCGGTGTATTTGAAGTATTAAATGAAAATAAAGAGAGCATTTCCAGACGTGCCGGACAGGAACTTCATGTAAAATATGTTCTGGATCTTCGTGATTTTCCGGGACAGTCGGTAGAGAAGGTTCTGGTCCATGATTATGAACAGATCGTCAGTGATCCGGAAGTAGATATTGTAGTAGAGGTTATGGGCGGTGTGGAGCCTGCTTATACTTTTGTAAAGAAGGCACTTCTGGCAGGAAAAAATGTCTGCACTTCCAATAAGGCTCTGGTTGCAAAGCATGGCCGCGAGCTGATGGATATTGCAAAGGAAAAGAGCATTAACTTCTTATTTGAAGCAAGCTGTGGCGGCGGAATCCCGATCATTCGTGTCATCAATTCTTCCCTTACAGGAGATGAGATTGACGAAGTAACAGGTATCCTGAACGGAACTACCAACTACATGCTTTATAAGATGAGCACAGAAGGCTGTGAATTTGACACTGTATTAAAGGAAGCACAGCAGAAGGGTTATGCAGAGGCAGATCCTACCGCCGACGTGGAAGGATACGATGCATGCCGTAAGATCGCAATTCTTTCCTCTCTTGCTTATGAGAGATATTTTGATTTTGAAGATATTTATACAGAGGGAATTACAAAGATCACACCTGAAGATATGGAGTATGCTGCGAAGCTTGGCAGAACCATCAAACTTCTTGGAACCAGCCGCAGACTGGCAGACGGAACCTGTTATGCAATGGTAGCACCGTTTATGCTCGGCCAGAACAGCCCTCTTTACAGTGTAAATGATGTGTTTAATGCAGTATTTGTACATGGAAATATGCTTGGAGATGCCATGTTCTATGGAAGCGGTGCAGGTAAACTGCCTACAGCAAGTGCTGTAGTTGGTGATATTGTGGATGCCGCAAAACATCTCCATGTTAACATTGTGACAAACTGGAACAGCACTCCGGCAGTACTGAAACCACTGGATGAAGTGACAGGAAGATTTTTTGTGAGAATTAAAAAAGAAGCAGCAGAAGAAGCGAAGAAGGTATTTGGTGATGTTGAGATCATCAGCCTGGGACAGCTTCCACAGGAATGTGCATTTATCACTGATGAAATGACACAGGGAGCATTTGAAGAGAAACTGGCTCAGATCGGAGATCAGGTACTTGCAAAGATTCGAGTTAAAGATTGATAAACTGACAGATTTCGTGTATCATATAGTGTGCCTGATAAGGTGGACACTGATACAATACTTCAGATAAATATTTGTACAGTGATTACTGTAAACAGAACAGGAAAGGGAAGATATGAGAATCTTCTCTTTCCTGTAAACTTATTATGGAGGAAGTAAAACAATGTTGATTGTCAAGAAATTTGGCGGTACATCGGTTGCAAATAAAGAACGTATCTTTAATGTTGCCAACCGCTGTATAGAAGAGTACAGAAAAGGAAATGACGTGGTTGTCGTTCTGTCCGCAATGGGGAAATATACGGATGAACTGATCACTATGGCAAGGGATGTCAATGAGAAACCGCCGAAAAGAGAGATGGATATGCTCTTTACCATCGGAGAACAGATGTCTGTTGCACTGATGGCAATGGCGATGGATAAACTGGGAGTTCCTGCGGTTTCCCTGAATGCTTTTCAGGTTTCCATGCATACGACAAGCAGTCATGGAAATGCACGTTTAAAAAGAATTGATACAGAGCGTATCAGAAGAGAGCTGGACAGCAAAAAGATTGTAATAGTTACCGGCTTCCAGGGAGTTGACAAGTATGATGATTATACGACTCTTGGAAGAGGCGGTTCTGACACAACAGCGGTTGCTCTTGCGGCTGCTCTTCATGCAGATGCCTGTGAAATCTATACAGATGTAGATGGTGTTTACACAGCAGATCCGCGTAAGGTTCCGAAAGCAAGAAAGCTCAAAGAGATCACTTACGATGAAATGCTTGACCTTGCGACTCTCGGGGCAGGTGTGCTTCACAACCGTTCTGTGGAGATGGCGAAGAAATATGGCGTGCCGCTTGTGGTACGTTCAAGTTTAAACAACAGTGAAGGAACTGTGGTAAAGGAGGAAGTTACAGTGGAGAGAATGTTGATCAGCGGTGTTGCGCTGGATACAGATGCAGTGAGAATTGCGGTAATCGGATTAAAGGATGAGCCGGGTGTAGCTTTTAAATTATTTGATACCCTTGCGAAGAAGAATATTAATGTAGATGTGATCCTGCAGTCTATCGGACGTGCGGGCAGAAAGGATATTTCTTTCACAGTCGATGGAAATGATCTGGATGATGCAGTTGCAGTTCTGGATGCAAATCAGGCAAGACTTGGATTTGCAGAGCTTCATTCTGAGAGAAATATTGCGAAGCTTTCCATCGTAGGTGCAGGAATGATGAGTAATCCCGGAGTAGCTGCAAAGATGTTTGAGAGCCTCTATAATGAAGGCGTAAACATCAACATGATCTCTACATCCGAGATTCGTGTGACAGTTCTGATCAATGAAAAGGACGGCGTGCGCGCAATGAATGCAGTACATGATGCCTTTGGTCTGGCAGACTGATTTAGGAGAATTACATGACATCGAGACGTGAATTAAAAAACTATGCGAAGCAGGCCATGTCAGGAAAATATGGGATACTGATCTTGGCATTTGTTGCAGTTCAGGCACTGGCTCTGATCAGCAGCATGATATCCTCGGCTTTATTTCCGGGAGAGGAAACAATTGATATTGTGCTGTCGTATGCATTTACATTTATTCTGACTCTGCTGATCAATGTGGTAGCGGCAGGTATGAATTATATGTATCTGAATATTGCCAGAGGGAAAGTATATTCATTAAATGACCTGTTTTATTTTTACAGACATCATCCGGACAGAGTGATCGTTGCCGGATTTTTTATGGCAGTACTGAATCTGCTTACCATGCTGCCCTATACGATTTACAGTAATGCGAATCTTCCGGGTGAAGATGCTTCTGTGGAGGTGCTGATCACCTGGCTGTATACAGGTGTTGTTCTGATGATCGTTGGAATGATTGTTTATCAGATTCTGGTCATTCCTCTGGAGATGACTTATTATATTCTGGCAGATAAGCCGGAATTGAAAAGTACAGAGGCTATGAAAGAGAGTCTGGAGATGATGCATGGAAACTTCGGAAGATATCTGATGCTGAAGATAAGCTTTATCCCATTGATGTTTCTTTCTGTTTTTACATTCTATATTGCACTTTTGTGGATATTTCCATATATGGCCATGACAGAAGTAATGTTCTATCGTGATCTGACAGGGGAGCTTAAAGTGCAGAAAGAGGAAGAAGAACGTGTGGCACGAGACTATGTGAATCCTATGTTTGACAGTTATTCACAGAGTGAACAGCCACAGGAAGAACAGACACATCCGCAGCAGTTCTGGCGTATGCCGGAAGAACCGGTTTCTTATGAAAACGAAGATGAACAGAACATTACAGACAA
>OHFW01001165.1_pt1 | contig 10499 bp, 18 predicted proteins | sample 1567601 | NCBI WGS metagenome assembly OHFW01 (sample SAMEA3879594, study PRJEB24766) | human gut metagenome | biome: human-associated habitat; feature: feces | place: USA | collected 1985/1987 | reverse complement strand
AGAAAGACACTGAAATACCTCGCAGATAAGGGTCTGATCGGAGTATCAGTCCTTAAAGACGGCAGCACCAAGAACTCAGTGACAAAATGGTTCAACAACCGAAACTGTCGCTTCGTGGAATTCCACCTGGGCGACCTCGCAGAGGAAAAGGACCCGTTACTGGAGGAGGAAGAAATCGCAGAGCAGATGAAACCGCAGCAGATGAGTCTGCCGGGAACAAATGACGGATGGCAGACCATACCCGATGAGAAAGCAGATAAGCTGCCGTTCAATTAGTCACAGAATTTGCGATTTAGTCACAAAAACCATGGAGCAGAAAAAATTGTGTGACTGGAAATTATGTGACCAAAATCGCTAAAAAGTTATAAAAAACCTTAAAAAACCGCACACCTAAAATTAGGTGTTTAGTTAGGTGTTCGGTTAGGTGTTTAGTAAAAAACCCAGTAAAATCAAGGCTTTTAATAACATCTAAACACCTAAAACACCTAAATCACTATTTTTATTGTATTTACGGAAAATTGTGTGACTGCATGAAAGGTTAGTCACAGAAATCACTAAAAAAACATGGTATATTTCAGAAATTAGGTGTTAGGTGTTTAGTAACCCCGATAAAGCCAGTAAAATCAAGGGTTTCACACCGCACACCTAAATGAACACGTAGGTGTGCGGTAGAAAAATGGAGCATTAGGTGTTCGGAGACAGAAAGGGTGGTGCGAATGGAAGATGAAAGCATCCAAAAGGATGAAGAAAAGCTGAAATCGCTACTGGAGACACTGAAAAAGAATGACGAGAATGTGCCAGAGGAACTCCTAAAGACCAAGTACAAGAAACCGTACCGGGAACTAAAGGATAGCATCAAGGAAGTAGCGGATCAGATCTCCGGCAGGAGAATCAGACAGGACATCGTTATAAAAAACGATGATGCCGGACAGGTTCTCATAAAGCAGATACAGGAAATGCTTGAGGAAAAACGGAGAGCCGGAACAGGCAAGGAACTCGGCAGGACACTCTATAAGGAATACAGTGTGGAGAAATTCCTGCAGGTGGTGGAAGAAATCAGAATAGCAGTCTGGAATCTGTGGATACCTTACTGGCAACAACACTGTTGCTTATACGCAGCACCGGAGTGCTTCGATGAGGACGGACCGCCACCGAAGATTTATAACGATCTGACAAAAGAGTTCCTTGTAGACCAGGAACAGAACATCTGGGAGAAGAAACCAGAGTGGGAATCAGAACAGAGAATGATCATCACAGCCGGAGCGTGCCACATTCTGGCTGAGGGATTAAAGAATAAGGAGGAGCAAGACAATGGATAACAGACAGGCAAACATCAACAGATTTGAAGCAGAGATGGCAAAGGTAACAAGAGACGGAGTGGACAAGCTGATGGCATTTATCAGAAAGAGTGATATGTACGCAGCACCTGCAAGTACCAGATTCCACCTTTCAGTGACAGGCGGACTGCTGCAGCACTCACTCAATGTACTGGATGCACTGAGGGCGAACCTCACAAAGAACGATGACGGCACATACTCATACGAGGTCGCAGGAGTTCCGGCAGCCAGAGTGACAGAGGAAAATGTGATCATCATGGCACTGCTCCATGACATCTGCAAGACCTACTTCTACACAACAGAAATCAGAAACCGCAAGGTAGGTGGAAAGTGGGAGCAGTATGAAGCATTCGCAGTGGATGACAAGATTCCATACGGACACGGAGAAAAGTCGGTAATGATGATCGAGGAATACATGAAGCTTCAGCCAGTGGAACGATATGCCATCAGATGGCACATGGGGTACACCGAAGCCGACACCTTATCATTCAACAATGCTATCGACAAGTATCCAATGATCTGGGCACTGCATTCCGCAGACACACAGGCAAGCCACTTCATGGAAACCAACGAGGGAAACAAACTGGCATACGCAGACAACGGATCAGCGGAATACGCAGATCAGCCGACCATGCAGGAGGCAACCGCCCCGGTATTTGAGGAGGCGACACCAGTATGAGCATGATGGAACTGCTGTCCCAGATGAGAGAGCGAGCCAGAGCCAAGAAGCAGCGCAAAGGAAGCCTGCCGTGGTTTTGTATCATTCTTTCGGACAAATGCGTAGAACCGGAAAAACCCTGTACCGAGTGCAGGGTTTACGAGGAACATAAAGAAGAAATCGAAAAGGAGATGGAGAGACATGATCATCAAGATTGAAGCAGTACCGAAACTGGCAGTGGAAGATGGAGTAGAGAAGGTCGTCATGGGAGAAAACAATCAGCCAGTGTGGGATAGAGAAAGAGCACTCATCACAACCAAGAGCGGCAATTACCGTAGAATCGTCACACTCACAGACGAACTGGCGGCAGAGGTGGCAAAAGGACACCGATACTTCAATGCAGTAGAGAAAAACGGAAAACTCCACATCACAGGGAGAGTGTCCGCCAGATTTTAAGGAGGCAGACGATGACAGCAAAGAACGCAGAAGGGTATCCAGGCCCAACAGCAGAGGAAGCAATCCGCCATGTAATGCGTGGAGGAAAACTGGATTATACCTCCTTCAGAACCTACGAAGAATTGCAAGACTATACCATAGAGCATAATAAGGGCATAAGCACCAGGGAAGCGGCCGACAAATTCATCCGGGAGAAGATGCCAAAGGAAAGCCACTTCCAGAAGAAAATCCTCGACTGGATAAAGGATAACGCACCAAATGCCATCGCATGGAAAGAAGCAGCCGGTCCGTACTCCAGACAGGGAATCCCAGACATTACCTGCATCATCAATGGCAGGTATTACGGATTCGAGGTCAAGCGGCCATTCATCGGGGTACTGAGTAAGATGCAGGAGCAGACGATAAAGCAGATCCGCAAGGCAGGCGGTAGGGCATGGGTAGTCACTTCGGAAAAGGAAGTAGCAGAAATCCTGCTGCCGGAACTGACACAGAAATAGCAAGGGAGCAAACAGAATGAGAGTAGCAATCGAACCGAGAAAAGCAACTGACCGTGGCGGATATTACTGTATGCCGCTGAAGGTAAATGTGCCAACAGGACGCAAGAACTGGAAGCTGACCAAGTGCCCGGAGTGCGGTGCACAGTGTTGGGAACTGCCACTGGCAGAAGTAGCCAAGGCGCAGGGAGCAAAAGGACTCTGCACCATGTGCGCCTTAAAGAAGGGAGTGAGTGGAAGATGAGAGTAAAAATAAAGCCAGTCAATGATATGGCGGTGTCTGACGAACACCTCAACATCATAATCCTCAAAAAGCCAAAGCGCAGATATAGACAGATTATCAAGGCATATTACAGAAGAATGCAGAAGAAGGAAGTGAAAGAATCGTGAAAGCAATAACAGTATGGCAACCATGGGCAACGCTATTGGCGACTGGGCAGAAACATAACGAAACACGGTCATGGAAAACAAGCTATCGTGGAGAAATCCTCATCCACGCAGCCAAAACAGATCACAGTGGAATCCTGCTACATATCCCGATGGAAGAATTGAAGCACTTCCAGGACGCAGGTGTAGTAAATAAACTACCGACAGGAGCAATCATCGGGAAAGCAAATCTCGTGGATTGTTTCCAGATCGATGAAGCCTATCGAAGAAAACTGCAAAGAGAGAATCCGGCAGAGTTAGCATTCGGAGATTATACCATCGGCAGATACGCATGGGTAATGGCAGATGCAATATTATTCAATAAGCCAATTCCGACAAAGGGAAAGCAAGGACTGTGGAACTGGGAAGGAGGGATACAGGATGGACAATGAGAATAAGTGCTGCGGCACCTGCTACTGGCACAAAAAATGCTGTGGAGAGTTTCAATGTTTCAATGAGAGTGCAGAAGGCTTTGCAATAGAAACGGCATACGATGACGGCAAGAATGGGAGGAGCGATGATGGAGCAAAAACCATTGACAATCGAGGGATTGAAGGAAATGGCAGGACAGCCAGTGTGGTGTCCGGATGAGGAAGCATACGGAATTGTGATGTGCGACAAAATCGGGCAATGGGCAGGAATTCCGTTCTTGCACGGAGTATGGTACAGCAACGATGACGGAGTGGGTGTGGAATTTAACCACAACATCATCGGGCGAAAGTTGAAATGTTACAGAGTGATCAGCGAAAAGGAAACTGCAAAGCTGCCGGAAGAAAAGGTAGATGAATTCGGAGATAGCAGAATGGTCTGCCCGAACTGCGGACATGCCGCAATTGCAAATCTGTACAGAAAATGCAGAGAGATATATCCATACTGTCCGTGGTGCGGTCAGAAATTACAGGAGGTGCAGGATGAGACTGAAAAAGAAAATCAGCAGGCAAAGTAAGATATTTAAAAAGGCAATCAATGCAAAGTGGGCATTCTACTGGGCAAAGTTTATGACAGAAGCAGCGACCATCTGCAGGAAGTACACGCATGAGGTAATCGAAGGCAAGGGAACGGATCATGAATATACACACCCCTCATGCGATGGCTGCCCATTCAATGTGGAGAAGTTCGGGGAGCACAAGATATGCGGGGTGCATATTAAGCGGACCGGACGACTGGGATGAGCCAAAGGTAATCGGTCATATCGTCCGCACAATAATCCGTGAAATGGCAGGTGGTAAGAAATGAGTGAGAACGAAATCCGTGAGTACGCACTCATGAAAGCGACATTCAAGTGGTTGCTGATCGGTATGCTATGGCAGGGATTGGAACTGTGGTTCTACGGAACAACCAGACCGAGCAACGAGGACACAATCATCGGATTTTTCCTCTGGTATTACATCGTGAGATGTGAATACATGAAAAGGGGAGTCTGGCGGAAAAGAGGTGGAGACAATGGCAAAAGGTAAACCAAAGCGTAAGCCATTCGGGATGAATTCCAGTCTGGCGGACGCAACGCAGGTAATGAGACAACTTCCGGTGTCGGCAATGCTCTCATCCATAGAAATGCAAATCAACATCTTGCAGGAGCGTGGAGTAGAGATACGAGACTGGGAGAACAAAGACCGGGTACTCAAGCAGGTAAGGATACTCGGCGGAAAAGCATACTTCCTTGCGGAGGACAAACCCAGGGATTAGAAAGAAGGAAAACTATGACACCAGACAGCATGGCAAATGAGGTAGAAGAACAAAAACTGCTTCTCAAACAGTACCTCGGACAATATTATTATGCCAAGATGAAAAAGAAGCAGTTGGAAGCCAGACTTCGTGCTTTCAGAGAAAATATGCTCGGCACAAAGGGGATGCAATACTCCCCAGTGCCACGCAGCCAAACCAACAGCGTAGGAGACGGACCGGCAACGCAGGTCATCCGTGCAATGGAGATCGAGAACAGAATCGAATCACAGAAAGCAGAGATGGCAAAGACCATGCTGAATGTGATGAAGATCATGGATTTTTTACCAACGGACTCCACGGAACGAAGCATACTGGAATACAGACACATTGACTGCTTGAGTTGGAAGCAGGTGTGCAAGGAAGCAAACATGACGAGGACCCCGTGCAACAAATACTACAACGCAGGAATTGACAAGCTGCTTACATACAAAAAAGTACAGTCAATTTTACAGGAATTCGCCTCCTCCCAAGAACCCTCAAAGCCTTGAAATTGCTTGACTTCGGAGTAGGGGGGGTATAATTGTAGTTGCAAAAAGGCTTATTTATAGCCAATTTAGCACAAACAAAATTCTACCCCAAAAGGAGGTCTCTTATGAAAGAGAAGAAGCGAAAAAAGGTCGGCATTGTACTGATCGCAATCATTGTTTTATGCATCATCGGAATAATTGCATCGCCAAGCGATGATAAAAAGGATGATAGCAATCCAAAGCAGACAGAGCAGCAGAATACTGAGGTCACGGAACAGGCTTCGGAAACTACCGAACCAAAAACAGAGGAAAAAGACGAACCCGCAGAAATTGATGGAGTAGACATCATATTCTCTGACACAGTAAGAAATGACAAGACAGGAAATTGGAGACTGGCAAAAGTTACAGGGGATAAATCAGCAGAGGAATACGCAGCGGATTATTATAAGCAATATTTCAAGGCGGATAATGAAGTCCATGCAGTCGTCAATTTCACGCTTAATACCACAGCCTGCATAACCTGCGTAGGAGATACGCTCAATGTTAGAATATACGAGCACATCAAAGACGAAGAACAGTATGCGGAGAATTTATTCACAGGCACTAAGTACGCAGAATACAATGTGGATAAAAACACAGGAGATGTGGAAAAGGTGGAATAATTCAAGGCTAATATATTGCAGAATATCAAGCCGGAAATTTTACCGGGGAAAATTCCGCAAAAAGAAAAACAGAACATCGAAAATTCAAGCCGACTTTTGGAAATCCGCATTCGGAATCCAAGGGCCGGCTTTTACTGTATGTACAGAACGGATCATAAATAGCAAGCCTAAAAAAATAGGGCACGTATATAGGGAGTGTACAAGGCCCGCATATAGCACCCCCATATATAGGGCAGGTATTACCCCAAGAAAATAAGGCAGGCAAGACACAGGGAGTACAGGGCACACCGTAGCACACACCCACAGGGGCAGGGAGAGCAGGGTTAGGACGCACCCGCACACCACAGACACAGCACCACGCAGCCACACCACAGGCAGGGCAGGCAAGGCACAGGGCACACCACAGGACAGGGGCACAGCACCACACAGAAGCACAGCACACAGAAGAAAGAACAAGAGAGTACACAAGAGTACATCGAGGTGTGCTATAGTAGTAGCGTGGAACACAAGGGGACAGACCACACGGTCACACCCAACCACTCCACTTGCTCCCCTCAGAGAGGACATGGCACAAGGCATCAGGGCCTGCGCTGTGTCCTCTTTTGCGTGCAGGCGGGGCACGGCATCGCCGTAGGTACTACCCAGACCCAAAATGCAATGCGGGGCGAGGAAGGCGCGGCTTTTTTGCCGATAAAATAAAAAAATTTTTAACCATTTCGTTACGCAAAGCGGGAAGGAGGCTTGGAAATGGACCAGAAACTGAGAACTGAACGCAGGAAACTGGCTGACTTAAAGGCAGCAGAATACAATCCAAGAAAAGCACTGACCCCGGACGATGCGGAATACCAGAAAATAAGGCGGAGCATTGAAGAATTCGGATACGTTGACCCTATCATCATAAACGAGGATGGAACTATCATAGGCGGCCATCAGAGGGCAACCGTCCTCAAAGACCTCGGATACCAGGAAGTGGACGTGGTCGTGGTGGCTCTGGACAAGCAGAGAGAGAAGGCTCTGAACATCGCACTGAACAAGATTACAGGCGAATGGGATGAAGTGAAGTTGAAAGACCTCCTGCTTGACCTCGACCTCGGAGATTACGACATATCACTGACAGGCTTCGAGCAGAACGACCTCACGGAACTGGTGGACAAACTCGCTATCGAGCCGGAAGCAGTGGACGATGACTTCAATGAGGACGAAGCACTGGAGCAGGCGGAAGCCGAACCAGTAACCAAACTCGGAGATGTGTGGCTACTGGGCAGACACAGGCTCATGTGCGGAGACAGTACATCGCAGGATGACATGGCGGTTCTGATGAATGGAGAAATCGCAGACCTTGTCGTCACTGATCCGCCATACAATGTCAACTACGGAGACAAGGCAGAGATGCTCGATGAGTACCTCCCTGCCAAAGGACACCGCAACATCAATCACATCAAGAACGATAATATGGACAACCAGAGTTTCTATTCGTTCTTACTGGCAACCTATCAGAGTGCCTATGAATTTATGAGAGCCGGGGCAGCAATCTATGTATTCCACGCAGAGAGTACCGGGCACATATTCAGACAGGCATTCCTTGACGCAGGACTGAAACTCGCCCAGTGCTTAATCTGGGAAAAGAACGCATTCGTCCTCGGCAGACAGGACTACCAGTGGAGACACGAACCGTGTCTGTATGGATGGAAAGAGGGTGCGGCGCATTACTTCATCAATGACAGGACACAGGATACCGTCATTCTGGAAGATGATATAGATTTCAGTGCCATGAAGAAAAACGAACTTGTGGCATATCTGGAAGAACTCCGCAGGAAAAACAGAGATCAGACCTCTGTTATTTACGAGAACAAACCGACAAGGAATGACATACACCCGACCATGAAGCCAATCGCACTGGTCGGAAAATTCATAACCAATTCCAGTAAGTCCGGATGGAATGTACTGGATCTGTTCGGTGGAAGCGGCAGCACCCTCATGGCCGCAGAGCAACTGGGAAGGACGGCATTCATCATGGAACTGGATGAGAGATTCTGTGATGTGATCGTGAAACGGTGGGAAGATTACACCGGGCAGCAGGCAGTCCGAATCCCGGCAGAGGATGTAAAGTAGAATGGCAGAGGAACAGCAGGGCGGCTTCTACCGTGTAGAGGTCATCGCTTCTCTGTTCGGAGTAACGGTGCGAAGGGTGCAGCAGCTTACTCAAGAGGGCATCATATCAACAACCAAGACCAAAGAGGGGAATCGGTATGAATTAGCACCTACCATTCAGAGGTATGTCAAATACCTTTCAGACAAGGCATACGGAAAAAGCAAGTCCGAAAAGGAAGCCGAACTGAGGGAACAGAAACTGCAGGCAGAGATCGCCCTCAAGGAATCCCAGGGAGAAATGCATAGATTAAAGACAGAAATCGCATCGGGTAAGTACATCGACATCGAGGAAGTGAAGATGGACTATAGCCGATTTTTTGTTTCATTCAAAAAGTTTGCATTATCCCTGCCGAGCCGACTATCCGGCAGAATCAGCGGTCACTGCGACCCGATGGAGATTCGCTCGATAGAAAAGGATCTGAACGCAGAAATCATCCGGTTATTAAACAGCTTTGTGGTGGCAGGCTGCACACCGGAAGAAATGGAAAAGAAAAAGCGTGGCAAGAAATCCGTATCGTAGATACGAGGTCACAGAATACCAGAAGGAAGCCTTAAAGTTCCTACAGCCACCAGAGGACATCACGGTATCGGAGTGGGCAGACAAGTACAGGGTACTGGATGCCAAGACCTCTGCAATGCCGGGACCATGGCGGACAGAACACACCCCATACCTTAAAGGCATCATGGATGAGTTCAACAATTATGAGACAGAGGAAATCGTCTACGTGAAGCCTACGCAGGTAGGTGGAACAGAGTGCCTCCAGAACATGGTAGGTTACATCGTCCAACAGGACCCTGCGCCGACCATGATCGTATATCCGACAGATACGCTCGCAAAATCCATATCGGAGAACAGACTGCAGCCGATGTTCAAAGCGGCACCGGAACTCCGAAAGAGGTTTGATGAGAACTCGCAGTTGCAGGAATTACAGTTTGATGGAATGTATCTGACACTGGCAGGCTCGAACTCCCCATCAAGCCTTGCGAGTAAGGCAATCCGATTCCTGTTTCTCGATGAGGTGGATAAATATCCGGGGGCATCCAAAAAGGAAGCCGACCCTGTCAGTCTGGCAAAGGAACGAACCAAGACATTCCACAACAGGAAGATATTCATCACAAGCACACCGACACTGAAAACAGGGCATATCTGGAAAGCCAAGGAAGATGCAGACATAGAGAAGCACTACTTCGTTCCATGTCCGCACTGCGGGGAATACATCGAACTCAAGTGGAAGCAGATACACTTCCCCAAAGAGGAAGGGATGAGTTACGCAGACCGTGCAGAATTCGCAACTTATGTATGCCAGGAGTGCGGATGCGTAATCACAGACCAGGACAAGCCGGAGATGCTCCGCAAGGGAGAGTGGCGGACGGTCAAGGAAAACACCAAGTTCGTCCGCAAGGTAGCATTCTGGATGAACACTTTGTACTCTCCATTTGTTCGCTTTTCGGAGATTGTAAAAGAATTTCTGGACAGTAAGGACGACCCGGAGAAGCTGCAGAACTTCGTCAACTCATGGCTTGCAGAGCCGTGGGAGGATACCAAGCTAAAGACCAACGCAGACCTCGTCATGGAAAGACAGACCGAGTACGAGGAACTGGTAGTGCCGGAGTGGGCGAAACTGCTCACGGCAGGAGTCGATGTACAGGAGAACTGCCTGTACTGGAGCATCAGAGCGTGGGGCAACTACCTCACAAGCCAGAACATAGCACATGGACAGGCTTTCTCATTCCAGGAAGTAGAGAGAATCATGAACCTCGAATACCAGATGCCGGACAGCACACCACTGGTCGTAGCACTGGCACTGATCGACTCCGGTAATGACGCAGATACGGTGTACGATTTCTGTGCCAACAATTCAGAATGGGCACTGCCAAGCAAGGGTTCATCAAACCCGATGCTGTCGCACTACAAACTGTCCAAGGTAAATAAGAGCGACAGCAAGGCATACGGCATGAATCTGGTATTGGTAGACACCGGAAAATATAAGGACATGATCGCCGGACGAATGCAGAAAAAGAACGGCAGCGGATCATGGATGGTTTACCAGGGATGTGACAGAGAGTACGCAGAGCAGGTAACTGCGGAACATAAAGTGAATGTCAAAATGGGAAACGGCAAG
>OHFW01001158.1_pt1 | contig 10549 bp, 7 predicted proteins | sample 1567601 | NCBI WGS metagenome assembly OHFW01 (sample SAMEA3879594, study PRJEB24766) | human gut metagenome | biome: human-associated habitat; feature: feces | place: USA | collected 1985/1987 | reverse complement strand
CTGTGTCCGTTCCAAATGGGGCCTCATGAAGTTTATCAAACATGTGTACAAGATATACAGTTACGCGCAGGACGGTCTTTTGAAGAAAAGGCACCTCCTTCTATCAGCTACGACGGCTTTTTCATAGCCGGACTTATGGAGTTCAGATATATCCATTCACTTCTTGTAAAGAGAATCGTTAATTACTTCGAAGAACATGGATTTATCCTTAAGAAGCCAACTGTACATAAACTGATAGAGTGGGCATCGGATCTTTTTGAGAGTCTTTATAAATGCATTTGGCAAATTGTTCTGTTTCATTTTTATATTTCAGTAGATGAAATATTTTACCAGATACTCGTTCCTGAGAAAAGCCAAAAGGGCAAAGGTGCAGAAAAAGAATACTAATGGGTACTTAAGTTGGTTTATCTGCTCTACGAAAAGGGTTCCTGAAGTGAAGAAGTGATTCTTGATGAATTGTAAAGGAATCATTCAAAGCGATGGTTATGTTTCTTACCGGAAATTGGAAAGTTCCGAATATCAGGATATCATCCGCATACCCTGTGTACAGCATATTAAAAGAAAGTTTATAGATTATGGCAAGAATGATCCAGATGCCAAAGAAATCGTAAATCTGCTTAGTCTATTCTATCAGAAAGACCGCAAACATAAGATAGGTATAGATGATGGATGGACGGAAGAAAAACAGCTTGTATACCGGCAACAGTATGTACCGGACATTTTAGGTGAGTTGATAACAAACTAAATGAGATAGAACCACAAAAGCTTTGCCTCCCAAGTATGAACTTCAATCATGGAGAATGCGGTTTGGATAACAATGAAATGGAACGATATTACAGATATCTTTTATTCAGAAGAAACGCCTTGTTCTTCGGTAGTCACAAAGGTGCTAAATGAGGTGCTGTACTTTACACTTTGTCATTCTCCGGCAAGATGCAGAAGTCAATCTGTTTGAGTATCTGACTGATGTCATAAGCAGAACGGATAAATACCCCCAATACGCTTATAGAAAAAATAGAAACTTACTTTCATAAAGGAGAAGATGGTTAGTGGAACACATATTCATTAACCGTTTTTTGCTATGCAATGTAGAATCATGGATACGTTTACGGACAAAGAGTATAATCTGTTGAAGTAGTGGAAAAAATCAATAGCCGGATGGGGCTTGCTTTATGTATCCGGCTATCTTTGCATAAATATTTCTTTGCTGGTGATGTACTTTTTCCTATCTGGTTACCATGAAAAATTCGGATTGAACTGATGGATAGAAACGGCCAGTTTCCTGAGTTTATTGGTTTTTTTCGGATATTGTTCTATCAAATTTGTTTGCTCGGACGGATCTTGGATGATGTTGTACAATTCTTCCACTATCTCTTGGGGATGTTTCATGTTCAGTCTTACCAATTTCCATCCGTCTTTTATGATGGATTGTTTGCCTCCCCGTTCGTAAGTTTCATGGTATATGTACTCATGTTCTTTCTGAGTCCCTTTTCCGGTCAGTGTAGGTAAGAAAGATATTCCGTCGCAATTGTCCGGTGCTTCACACCCTGTTATATCTGCTATTGTGGGCAGGAAATCCCAAAATGCGGAGATATGCGGCCTGGTTTGTCCTTTGGCAATTTTGTTTTCCCACTGCACGATGAGAGGGGTGTGTATGCCACCTTCGTATAAATCACGTTTGATACCACGGAAGATACCGTTGCTGTTGAAATATTCGGGATCGTGTCCGCCTTCTTGGTGTACGCCGTTATCCGAAGAGAAAATGATGATTGTATTTTCCAATAGATTTTTCTCTTTCAGTTTCCCTACGATTTCGCCTACCGCCCGATCGAGCCGGTTCACCATGGCGGCATAGGCGGCACGTGGTTTGGCTTGTGCCCCATAACGTTCGCCTTCTTGGAAGGGGACTTCTTCGAATCGTCCGTCAAACTCCTGTAAAGCTTCTTCAGGAACGATCAGTTCCGCATGTGGCAGTGTGGGCGTGAAATAGAGGAAAAAGGATTTAGACGCATTACGGTCGATAAAGTCCACCGCTTTTTCTGTAATCAGATCTGCTGAATACACCTGGTTTTTCAGTATGAGCTGCTTGTCATTTTCCCATAGGAAATCCGGATAGTAGCGGTGGGCATTGCGCTGGCTCAGATATCCGAAAAAATAGTCAAATCCGTGTTTGCGAGGATCTCCTTCACTATCAGGGCCTCCAAGTCCCCACTTGCCGATGCATGCAGTGGTATATTCACACTGTTTGAGCAGATCTGCCACAGTGGTTTCACTGCTTGACAAAGGGAAATCATACCCCATAGAGGCGCCGTCGGGCAAACGCTTGTTTCCTCTGATGTAGGCGTGTCCCATATCCTTGCCTGTCAGTAAGGAACAGCGGGAGGGGGCACTGACGGTGGATCCTGCATAATGGTTGGTGAAGCGCATGCCGTTCGCAGCCAGTCGGTCTATATTGGGAGTCTTTAAAGTTTTTTGTCCGTAACAACCTAAATCTCCGATTCCCAAATCATCTGCCAAGATGTAAACGATGTTGGGACGCATCGGTTCTGCAACGTTATCGGTTCCGTATGTTGCCCGATAACGTTGCAGACTGGCAGTAAGGAAAACAACAAGGATAATTGTTTGTTCATGGTTTGTTTTATTACGATGTTAGAATGATGTTCTTGTTAAGTATGATTTTTCAAGCGGTCTGGAAGGACTGAATTTTATTGTACCTCTTCCAGCAGTAAAACTCCGCTTTCATACGGTTTCGAGATATTGAACGGGATTCCGACATTCATCAGGTATTCTCCCGTGAAGACTTTGCCGTCGGCAAGGCAGGATGCTTTGTTGAATCTGTTCAGTTCCTTCACTTTGTAGCTCTTGTGCGGCATCAGGCCTTTCAGTTTCTTGCAGTAGAATTCATGCCGGGCATGATAGTCCAGGCTGTAGACGAAATAGACGGCTTTGTCTTTTGCGGGAGACACGTACATGAGTGACGCCCACTTCTTGCTGTCATACGGTGAGGACAGCCTGAACAGGTCGCCGTGCTGTATGACAGGCCGGATGTTTTTGTATGTGCGAATGGCTTGCTTTACAAAATCAATGTCTTTTCCCTCGATGTCACGAGGTTGTAACTCCATACCCAAGCGTCCCGACATGGCAACATCCACTCTGAATTTCAAGGGCAATACCATGCCTGTTTGATGGTTGGGGCTTGAAGAAATGTGCGACGCGGTAGCCATGGTCGGGAAAAAATGACTTATACCGTGCTGGATGTAAAGGCGGTTGACTGCATTGGTATTGTCACTTGGCCAGAATTCGTCATGATATTTCAATGCACCGTAATCCAAACGGCCTCCTCCGGCAGAGCACAACTGAATCAGCAAGTCAGGATATTTGGCTCTTACTTTCTCATAAACCTTATAAAGTCCTTTGGTGTATTCGTACCAGAAATGAGATTGTTTGTCGGCAGAAAGGTAGGCGGAACCAACGTTGTTGGCATGTCTGTTTGCATCCCATTTTATATAAGAAATATTGGGTGACATCGATGCGACTTTGTCAAATGTCTCTTCCACAAAACGTTGGACATCGGGATTGCTCAGATCCAGAAGCCATTGGTTTCTTTCTACATAAGGCGTATATTTGTCTGTCTTCACAATCCATTCCGGGTGGATCTCCGCCAAGACACTTCGTGGGTTTACCATTTCGGGTTCCATCCAAATGCCGAACCGCATCCCTTTACCGACTGCATAATCTGCCAAATATCCTATGCCGTGAGGCAGCTTCTTTTTGTTTACCACCCAGTCCCCCAGGCCCGAATCTGCCTTATCCCGTGGATATTTTTCACCAAACCAACCGTCATCCAGTACAAACAATTCTATGCCAAAACTGGCGGCATCATCTATCAGGGCCAGGATATCTTTCTCGTCAAAATTCATATATACACCTTCCCAGCTATTCAGGACAATGGGGCGCAGTTCATTGCCGTGTGCCAATGCATAACGCCTGCTCCAGTTGTGAAAATTTCTGGAAATAAGATTCTTGCCGGTAGAACTGTAGGACCATATGATTTCAGGAGTCCTGATTTCTTTCCCCGGTTCTAAAGTCAATGAAGAAGCGAATGGATTCATACCGGCTACGATATCCAGATTGCCGGTTTCCGATACCTGAAAAGACAGTTTGTAATTTCCCGACCATGCCAGTGCGCCCGCATACACTTCGCCTGAATATTCATCTGCTTTCTTGTCTAAGCTGATCAGAAAGGACGGATTCTCGGTTTGTGCCGTTCGTACTCCTTTTGTGCTCTCTATGGATTTGATTCCACGGGTCAATAATTCTTCTTCCAGCAACATTTCATTGGCCCATGCACCGGAAAAGTGGCTCAGGTAATAATGATCGGCGTGAAGGTTCAAATAGCCGGAAGCTATGTTCTCAATCTTTATATTTCCATTCTCATGATGGCTTATCGTGGCATATTGGGTAATAATGTCCTCTTTTTGATATGCCCTGAAATGGAGAGAGACGTTGATGTCGTATGCTTTATCCTTTAAGTCGATTACGGTTTCCTGTATGTCCGGGCAGACGGGAATTGTCCGTATGCCGGCAAACTTCAATTCGGATACCATTACTCCATCTCCGTGAGTAAGCTTGAGTGCGGGAATGATGGTGGTTGTTCCGCCAAATGTGGGGTATAAAGAAGCGAATGGCTGATGGGGATTCTTGCGCAATTCATAAGAGAAGGCATCCAGCTTCTGGAGCTTGTTGCCATAGTATCTATAGATCACTTCATCGTCAGCAGTAACGGAGAATACCATACTGGTATTCTCCGTGTTTACAGACAAATTATTTTTCACTACTTGCCCATGAGCCAACGCGCAAGATACAAGATAAAAAACTAAAAATAATTTCTTCATTTTTCTCGATTTGTATTACTCATTATCTTCGTAGGCACTTTTCAATTGATATAATTTTTCTTTCAGTTTGGCAATTACTTTCTGATAGTGTTTATCATTATAGTAATTTTTCATTTCTTGCGGATCGCGTTTCATATCAAAAAGTTCCCAATCGGGAGTATAAGGCATCTCGTGAGTACCCTTTTTGTTTAATGTTTCACCGTAATAATAAGTAAGTTTATAGCGTTCGGTGCAAATGCCATAATTGGCTACTGTGTGATGATGCTGGTCACCATGCATCCAGTACCTGTAGTACATGGCGTCACGCCATCCTTTAGGTTTCTTTCCCTCTTTCAAGATACTTCTGAAACTTTCGCCCTGCATATAGTCAGGTTTTTCAATTCCTGCATAATCCAGCAGGGTGGGAGCAAAGTCTGCATTGATAACGATGCTGTTATTGATACGACCCGGTTTTATCTCTTTGGGATAACGTACTAATAAAGGCATATTCAGACTTTCTTTCTGCATATAACGCTTGTCAAACCAGCCGTGTTCTCCCAAATAAAAGCCTTGGTCGGAAGTGTACACGATGACCGTGTTTTGAGCAAGCCCGTTTTCATCCAGGAAATCCAAAATACGTCCGACATTTTCATCAATTCCTGCTACACAGCGTAAATAATCTTTCATGTAGCGTTGATAGCTCCATTTGCGGAATTCATTTCTTGACAGATTGGAGGGCAATTCACACTTCATGTCTTTTTCGTTCATGTCCTCCAGGCTCATTGTCTGTAATTTGGTATAATAAGCTCTTCCTTCATAAGTGTCAAACATGTTCTCCGGTTCCGGTATTTCTACATCCTTTAACAGGTCTGAAAAACGTTCTGCATATTCCCAGCTTCTATGAGGTGCCTTGAAATGGCACATCAACATGAAAGGCTGCTTGTCATCTTTATGCTCTTTCATCCAGTTGATAGCCTGAGAGGTTATCACGTCTGTGGAATGTCCTTGATAAATTTTTCCGGGAGTTTTATCGAACGGACCAGTATGGCCTTCCCGTTCTTCTTTGGAAATCAAAATCGGATTTTTGTAACGGCCTTGTCCCGGCAATACATTGTAATAGTCGAAACCTGTGGGTTCGTGTTTCAAATGCCACTTGCCGATAATGGCAGTCTGATATCCCCCTTTTTGCATCTCTTTGGCAAAATTGTCATGTTCGGGAGATAAACCGTCATCCAATGTGTATACACCGTTCTTATGGCTGTATTGGCCGGTCATGATACAAGCCCGGCTGGGAGCGCTGATAGAATTGGTGACACAACAATTGTCCATGCGGATACCTTCATTGGCAATTCTATCGAGATTAGGGGTTTGTAATACTTTAGCCAGTCTGCTTCCATAAGCGCTTATTGCTTGTAAAGCATGGTCGTCGGACATGATATAGATAATATTGGGGTGCGTTTCTTGTGTTGTAGCTTGCATCTGCAATGCAGTCAGTGAAGTGGCTACCAGGGTTATAAATTTATTCATGGTTTATATTGGTTATTGATAGGATTCTTTAAATAAAGAACTGCCGTACTTAAGGGCTTCCTCGTAAGCTTTATCATATTCCGGAAATCCCTTGGTTCCTTTCAGAACATCTTTGGCATAGACATTCAGATAAGAGCATTTTCCACGAAATGCAGCATCCATTACTTCTTTAAGGGAGCCGACATCTTGGGAAGTGGCACCAACCATTTCAAAAAAGATTTTTGTCTTTTTGGCCCACGATGATAGTAACTGTACTTTGACAGATTCATTATCAGAATATCTCTGACCAGAGAGTCCGTTTTGTCCAATGTACATTCCGCATTTGACGGCCTGCTCTCCGAATAATTTGAAGTTATTATTGCCTAATAAAGAACCTTTGTTCAAGGCTACTTCGGTCGGTAATTTTTTGAACAGTCCGGAAGCTTTGGGCAACCATTCTAAAATAGTCTCTTTCCATAATTCTTCACTATATTTGCGTCCGTCACTCGACTCGATATTTATAAATACTTTTTTGAATCCCGGATCTTTTTTATTGATAGTACGAAATCTGTAAGGGTTGGTCTCAGCTCCCGGTGTTATGTCAATGAAGATAATATTGGGATTATTATCATATCGTTCAGCTATTTTGGATAAGAAACGTAAGGCGTAATGCTGGTATATCGGATCCCAGAACAAAGGTATTTCCGTTTGGCTGGGTGCATGGACTGCATATTTAGCTCCTTTTTTCCAGACCCATTCGGGAGTAGGAGTTTTGGACATGGGGTCTTTCCAATAGCCGCTTGTTATCCATTGCATTCTCAATACCACTTTCTTTTTATGTTTTGCCCATGATTCTATAAATTGGTCTATAGAACTCCAGTCGTATACGCCCTCTTCTTTTTCTATATTTGCCCATTTTATAGTTCTGACAGCCCCGATGATATAGGGATTCTTTTTCACCAAATCATCCTGAGAACTCTCATAACTGGCAAAATAAAGCAAACCTTTGTTATAATTGATGTCTTGAGCGTCTATTTTGAAAATAGAGCAAATTCCTAAAGTAATCAACAGATAAATATTTCTGATACTCATAATATATTTTGGGTTTCTTATTTTCTTAATTGTAATTTTTCGTATCCGAACTTGAGAGCTTGTTCATAGGACGGATCATAATTTTTGTATCCTTTGGTACCCTTCAGTACATCAATGGCATAGACATTCAGGTAGTCTGTATCTATTCTTACCGCCGCTTCCATCACTCCCATTAAGGGACCTACCTGTCTTTCCACATTACCAGAAGCAAGTGCCATTTCCTGAAAAACGGGAACTTTCTGTTTCCATTGTTTGAACAGCTTGTAACGTCCACCGTTTTCGTTTTGGTAACTTGAGGCTTTTATTCCGTTTTGGCCCACCATTACATTGTACTCCACACAATGTTCTCCGAACTCTTGGAAATAATCCTCTTTTGGGAATAATCCTCCTTTATTAAGTGAAACAAAGGTAGGTACACCATTGTACATGGTAGCGATGGATGAAATCCATTCTTTGGCGGTATTCTTCCATAATTCCGGTGAATAAGCCCGTCCCTGACTGTCTTTTACTTTTGAAAACTTTTCAAAGAAATCAGTACTTACACTACCAGTCTTGGGATGGCAGGGAAAAGTCTCATATCCGGGTGTTGCCGATACAAACAACAAGTTGGGATTTTTTCCATAACGGTCATAAACAGCCTGCATTAAGCGCAGGGCGTGTTTATTATATATAGGATCCCAAAATAACGGTATCTCTGTTTTTGTTTTTTCGTCATAATAATATTGGGCACCTTCTTCCCATAACCACCGGGGAGTAGGGTGACGGGCCACTTCATGTGGCCAGAGTCCTGTAGATATCCATATTACCCGTATAGCCACTTTTTTGCCACCGGCCGACCATTTTTTGAAAAAGTCATCCAGTTCGGTCCAGTCATATTCTCCTTTACTCTTTTCCAGTTTGCTCCAATAAATGGTGTAAAGTGCTCCCATGATGTAAGGATTCCGTATGGCCAAATCATTCCGGTGTTTTTCCGATGCAAAATACAACAACCCTCCTGATGTCTCTGCTGGGCTGTCAGAAGGGGTGGAGGAGGCTTGGGGAGTGCTTCCGGTACATGAAGCACTCCCTATGAAAAGACACACTAATAAAGAGATGATCTTAATCATTGCTTCTGGGTTTTAGATGAAAAATAGTTATACCCGTTTTTTAGGGCAGCTTCCCATTTCTTGTTGTAGGTAGAAGTTCCTGAAGTTGATTTGAGCACATCCTGAGGATACACATTCAGATAGTCGCAGTCGATGCGTTGGGCTGCTTCTATGACTCCCTGCATAGTACCTGTATTTTGCGTTTCTGCGGCATGAACCATCTCAAAAAATAATTTGGTCTTATTCTTCCATTGGGTAAAGAACTTGGTTCGCAATGCATCATTTCCCTTATAGCTATTTGCATGTATACCGTTTTGGCCGACATACATACCATTGTCTACGGCTGTCTGTCCGAAAACAGGGAAATTGTTCCGTCCGAAAAGACTTCCTTGATTCAGCGTTATCAGACAAGGAATGTCCGTCATTATTTTAGCAGTTTGTTCGATCCAGCTTTTAACGGTTTCTGTCCATAAATCTTCTGTATAAGTTCTGCCGTCACTGGCCGGAACTTTTGAAAAAGATTTTTTGAATTGAGGATCTTTTCTATTGATTGTTCCAAAACGATATGGATTTGTTTCTGCTCCTGGAGTAACATCGATAAAAAGTATCTCCTTATTATTTTTAAAGTGTTTGTTGACAGCTTTCATAAAATTCATGGCATGTTCTCTAAATATCGGATCCCAAAATAAAGCTAATTCAGTATTACTCTCTTTATGATAAGCGTACTTGGCACCAGCTTTCCATACCCATGCCGGAGTAGGCTTTCCAGCCACTGGATTTCTCCAATAGCCACTACTTGACCACATGATACGCAAAGCGACCTTTTTTCCAGCCTTTGTCCAGCGATTCACAAAATCATCCACCTCTTTCCAATTATACTTACCTTGCTCCGACTCTATCACAGACCAATGCATTGTATACAATCCCCCAATAATATATGGATTATTTAAAACTTCATTATTCTCAACATAACCATGACTGGCGAAATAAATCATTCCAGCAGGAGTATTACTATACTTGAATGCAAAAACGCTATTTAAGCAACATAGGCAAATAATTAATGCAAATATTGTCTTTTTCATGACATCTTCTTTTAATTGATATTCCGTTCTTCTTTAGTCAATGGAAATATCGGATTTTGTTGATGAGACTCTTCCATATAACGCAAAGCTTTCTCGATTATTTCAGGTTGCTCTTTGGCCACATCATTAGATTCCGAACGGTCTTTGTCCAATTGGTACACTTCAATCTTATCGGCATCAATATATTTGACAACTTTCCAATTATCAAATACCACAGCCTGTTTATATTCATGTCTCGGTTTTACACGTTCCGAACGCTCGTTAAATTCCCAATATAAATAATCATGAACTTTTTCCTGAGTTTTACCACACAATGTCGGAGCGAAAGAAATCCCATCTGTTTGTTCCGGAATAGGAGCACCAGCCAATTCACAAATAGTAGGCATGACATCCCAAAAAGCGGACAAAAGATTCGTCTGCGATCCCTCTGGAATAGTTCCTGTCCAGCGCACGAGCATAGGTGTATGCATTCCTCCATCATACAAATCACGCTTAAATCCTCTATAGTCACCAGTCGAGTGGAAGAAGCGATAATCATGCCCACCTTCATTGTGTGCCCCATTATCACTGGTAAATACAATTAACGTATTCTCGCCTAAACCAAGTTCATCCACCTGAGCTACTATTTCCCCAACATATTTATCAAGACTCATCAACATAGAAGCGAAAGCCCTTTCCTCTTTGGGCCAATCATTCGCCTCTATCGGCATATCAGCATGATATTCCATCGGAGCATGCATCAGAGAATAAGCCACATATAAAAAGAACGGATTATCTTTATTACTCTTTATGAAATTCTTGGCCTTATCAGTCACCAACCTATCCATATTTATTGGCCGATGACTATTTTCTTCTTCAGTAAGATTGTAATATTTCCCATTTTCATACATAGGCTCAATATTCTTTTTGG
>OHFW01001157.1_pt1 | contig 10550 bp, 10 predicted proteins | sample 1567601 | NCBI WGS metagenome assembly OHFW01 (sample SAMEA3879594, study PRJEB24766) | human gut metagenome | biome: human-associated habitat; feature: feces | place: USA | collected 1985/1987 | reverse complement strand
GTACGCTCATGCACTCTTTAGTGGTCTCGGCTTACTTCTGCTTTTCAAAAAACAATAATAAAAACAATAATAAAAACAATAATAGAGCGGAATAATAATTACTCCGCTCTAAAGAAAATACTATTTTCTGAGTCCTAAACGCTCGATAAGTGAACGATATCTCTCGATATCAATCTCCTTAAGGTATGCAAGTAATCCACGTCTCTGACCGATCATCTTTAACATTCCTCTTCTTGAGTGATGATCCTTTGGGTTCTGTTTGAAATGCTCAGTTAACTCTGCGATTCTTGCTGAAAGAATTGCAATCTGAACCTCTGGTGAACCTGTGTCATTTGGTGTTCTACCGTACTCTGCGATAATAGCCTGTTTCTTTTCCTTTGCGATCATTGTTGATCCTCCTTATATTATAATGCGCCCTGATAACTGTATGATGCTCAGCAATAGGTCGGAGTGTCCAACTACCGAACATGGGCAAAACCATACTTATGCAGTATAGCATAGTAAGCATTTGTTGTAAACTGTTTTTTTATTAATCCGGCAAATATCTTGCGACACAAATCGGATTTCTGTAATATGCATTTGAAACCTTGATTCCATCACGCTTGTTGCTGGCATGTACAATCTGTCCGTTTCCGATATAAATTGCAACATGTGAGATACTCCTTCCACTTCCGTAGAAGAATAAATCTCCCGGCTTTGCTTCAGATGCACTGATTTTTGTGCCGTATGAAGGCTGTGCTCTTGATGAATGCGGTAATGAGATTCCATACTTTCCAAGAATTCTCATTGTGAAGCCTGAGCAGTCAACTCCCTTCTCAAGGCTTGTACCACCCCACACATATCTGTTTCCGACAAACTGTAACGCATACGATACAACAGATGCCCTTACATCTGATACGCCGTCACCATACTTCACCTGCTCTATTGTCTTTGCTGTAGGAAGTGCCTGTGCCAGTGTCACATAATCCTGTGATATATATCCTACCGAATCATCCACACTTATCTCAACCCAGCCGTCAGCGACAGAATTAACCGTGAATGCCTCTGAATTTCCAACCTGCGAAAGCACCGCAGCCTCTGTTGACTTCTCTGCACGCACATTCAGTGTTTCCGTATTTACTGTGGCAACCGTCTTAATCTCCTGTTCTGCAATAGCCTCTGCCTCATCTCCTGTCACAAGATACTGCTTGTTTACATATCCTGTCACCTTGCCTGATGTGACCTTGTACCATTCTCCGGCATCCTCAAGAAGCTCACAGGCATTGTGATTGGTAAGTATTCCTATTACCTCGCTGTCTGTCGAAGCTTCCTGTCTGATATTTAAGTTTCCGCCGCTGATAACCGACATACCAAGATTTGTGTAACCACAGGTCTGTGCGGCTGTCGGTGTCTGGGATGCCTCATTTGCCTGTTCTGTCTCCTGTGCAGTATTGCCAACCTGTGCACCCTGAGCAGATGCAGTAACAACATTGCTGTCGTTTTGCGCTACCGATACGTCAGCTCCATAATAAGTAAGAGCCGATGTAACCCCTGCTGTGAGAAGCTCTGTGGCATCTGCCGCCTCTGTCAGACCAAGAGCCACCCCCGCATTGACTGTTCTATTTTCCTTTAATGATGTTCTGGCATCTACTGTGCTGCTTGAACTCATAGATACAGCACCTATAATAATAGCAAACGCTACAACGCCTGCTGCCTGTCCTAATTTTAATTTATTTTTCATATAGCCTCCAGTTCATGCTATCCATAATCCCATGTTTACGAGTATATCACAAATTGTTAAAATGTCAATATTTCTCCGTAATATTTCCGTAATATTTGTCATTTTTTCGTTATTTTGGGTAATTTCGCAAAAAAACAGCCACACTAGAATGTGTGACTGCCTGCATAATTGATTGTATAATTGATATCTGCACTCATCTGGCTCTTTAACGCTTCTATTGAATCAAACTTCATCTCAGGTCTTACGAACTTATGAAGCTCTACCATGATATCCTGTCCGTAAACATCCTGCCCAAAATCTATGATATATGTCTCTGCACCGATTGGATTTTTGCCCTCTATAGTAGGCTTGCATCCTATATTGGTTACACCAAGGTACCAGTTGTCCCTGACAAGAACTCTTGACATATACACTCCCTTTGGTGGAAGCAGCTTATCGTGCGGCACTGAAAGGTTGACTGTCGGAATGCCAATAGTCCTGCCCAGTGCTCTGCCATGCACTACTCTTCCTTTTATGAAAAAGGGATATCCCAGCAGTTCATTCGCCTTTTTAATATGTCCTGCCGCAATCTCCTCGCGGATATAGGTACTGCTTATATCCCTGTCTCCATCCTTTATCTTGTCCACCACAATAAGCTCGTATCCAAGCTCTCCTGCCATCGCAGAAAGCAGCCGATGGTCTCCTGCCCTGTTGTGCCCGAAACGGAAATCATCTCCGACAATGATACACTTGACATTAAGACTTTTAACTATCCATCTGACAAACGCATCCGCCTCCATCGTCATCACCTGTGGCACAAACGGACACTCTATCAGATAGTCAATACCTGATTTTTCAAACACATACTCTTTTTCATCGTTTGTGATTATAACCTTTGACTCAACGCCAAGTACCTCCGATTTGGGAGGAATGTCAAACGTAAATATGATGCGCTTGTAGCCATGCAGATTGCTCTGTTCAATTTGCTTTTCCATCAGAAATTCATGTCCTCGGTGAAGCCCGTCAAACTTTCCAAACGAGATGACGGACGGCTCCTTGACATGAAAATCCAGAGTTTTGCTTATATATTCCATAATATCTGTATACTATTCTATTCCATAAAAATCTTAACCGGCTTAAACTCACCGGTCTCATCAAGATACGAATACACACCGACAAATATGCCCTCATGATTGTATACTCTGTATCTTATATCAGAGTCAGCACTGTGTTTTAAATAATCCGTAAGCACTGCCGGAATTTTATTTCCATTTCTGACAAGCTTATCAGCATCTGAAGCAGTATGCACTGCCGGCAGATTTTCGAATACTCCGTCAACAGGCATCACCATATCAAAGCAGCCTTCGTCCACCTTTGACTGAATCTGCGAAAGTGTAAGTGCATGCTCTAAGTCAAAGCCTGCTACCCTTACTCTAAGCAGTGACTTCATACAGCCATGGCAGCCCAGCCTCTCTCCGATGTCATTGCACAGCGTCCTGATATATGTGCCCTTTGAACAGTGCACCGTCATCGTAACCTCAGGCAAATCAATGCTTTCAACCTTGATATCAAACACCTCGATATCCCTAGCTTTTCTCTCTATAACCTTGCCCTCCCTGGCAAGCTCATAGAGCTTTTTCCCATTGACCTTTAGAGCCGAATACATTGGCGGCACCTGCTTTTGTCTGCCAATAAACTGTGATATTGCATCATACACCGCCTGATCAGTCACATTGACCTTAGCCTGATTTAAGATCTGCCCTGAAATATCCTGTGTATCTGTCTCCTGTCCTAAAAGCAGCACAGCTTTATAGACCTTGTCCTTATCTGTCAAAAGGTCACACACTCTGGTTGCCTTTCCAAGGCAGACAGGAAGGACTCCTTGCGCATCAGGATCAAGTGTACCTGTATGACCAATCTTCTTCTGGTGGAATATGCCTCGAAGCTTTGCCACAACGTCAAAGCTTGTATAGCCCTTTTCCTTGTATACATTGATTATTCCATTAACCATCTGCCCAAGAATCTCTCCCTAAATATTGTCCTTAACTGCTGTAAGAATGCGCTCTGTCGCCACATCAAGCGGTCCTTCGATTGTAAATCCTGCGGCCTTTACATGTCCGCCGCCACCAAATACCGACGCAACCTTTGCCACATCATAATCACCGTTTACGCGCAGACTGCCCTTGTAGGTACCATCCTCATTTTCGTAGAGAAATACAGCAACCTTTATATCCTTTGTCACACGCAGCTGATTTACAATACCATCAAGATGCTTTGGTAGCACATCATACTTCTCCATCTCAGCGCGCGATACTGCAGACAATATAACATCACCATTCAGATACAAAGCAGCATTCAAAAGTGCCTGCCCCATAATCTTGTTCTGAGCAAATGTCTTTGTATAAAATGTATCATCGATTATCCTTGAATAATCAATGCCCATCTCCATCAGGGAGCCTGCTATATCCATAGTCTTTTTTGAAGTGCATGAATACTGGAACACGCCTGTATCATGCACCATGCCTGTGTAAATACACTCTGCTATCTGTATTGTGATGCGCTCCTTCGGCAGAAGTTCAAACACAAGCTCACAGGTTGAGCTCGCATCCGGAAAGATGTAATTTGCGTCTGCAAAGGCCCCGTTTGTAACATGATGATCTATGCAAAGTGTCCTTTTTGCAGACTCAAAATACTTAGCTGCACTTCCCAGTCTGCCTGTGTCACTGCAGTCACATGCTATGAACAGATCGTATACTGTATCATCCGCATAGCCGCTGTCAATCTCATCTGCTCTTTGCATGAACTTAAAGATGTTCGGGCTTGGCTCTAAATAAAGCCTTGCCTTTATATCAGGATAATAATCCTTTATGTAGTTGTATACCGCAAGTGTTGAGCCGACACAGTCGCCGTCCGGTCTCACATGACCGGAAACGGCAACTGATTGTGCATCCTTTAAAATAGAATCAATCTCTGTCATAATCAATCCTCTTTGTTAATCCTCTTTGAGATTTTTTGTTACTTCATCAATCTTTTTAGACATCTCAACACCATACTCTATAGACTGGTCTATGATAAATGTAATGGCAGGTGTATTTCTTAAATTGATGTTCTTTGCGAGAGTTCTGCGTATATATCCCTCCGCTGACTTAAGTCCTGCAAGTGTATCAGCCTGTGATTTCTTGTCACCAAGCACACTGATATAAGCCTTTGCTGTCTTTAAATCAGGTGCCACCTCGACAGCAACAACACTTGTCATGGGATTGATACGCGGATCCTTTATCTCACCGCGTATGATATTTGACAGTTCACGCATTACCTCTTCGTTGATACGAATATTTTTTATGCTGTTCTTTCTCATATAATCCCGCTTTCTTTTTATATTAAACCGTAACTATCCGAATAGCTGTATTAATTCAAGATAACCAATATATGATTATCTCGGAACCTCTACCATCTTGTAAGCTTCAACTATATCGAATTCCTGAATATCATTAAATCCGTCAAATACAAGACCACACTCATAGCCTGTCTTGACCTCCTTGACGTCATCCTTGAATCTCTTGAGTGAAGCAAGGTCTCCCTCGAATATCTGCTCACCCTCTCTGCTAATTCTGACACGGCAGCCTCTCTCCATAAATCCGTCAAGCACATATGAACCTGCAATGTTTCCAACGCCTGAAGCCTTGAAAATCTGTCTGATTTCCGCATGTCCGATAACCTTCTCCTCAAATACAGGATCAAGCATACCCTTCATGGCCGCAGATACATCCTCGATTGCATTGTAGATGACCTTGTAAAGTCTGATATCTACGCCCTCACGGTCTGCTGTAGCCTTGGCAACAGGATCCGGCCTGACGTTAAAGCCAATGATGATTGCATTTGATGCTGATGCAAGGATAACATCTGACTCGTTGATGGCACCAACGCCGCCATGGATGACCTTGACCACAACCTCCTCATTTGAAAGCTTGACAAGACTCTGCTTAACAGCTTCAACTGAACCCTGTACATCTGCCTTTACGATGATATCAAGCTCCTTCATGTTGCCTGACTGAATCTGTGAGAACAGATCATCAAGTGACATCTTTGCCTTTGTATCCTCGATGAGCTTATTCTTCTCCTCTGAAATATATGTGTCAGAGAATGCCTTTGCCTCCTTCTCTGAATCACATGCCACAAATGTCTCACCTGCTGATGGCACACTGTTGAGTCCAAGTATCTCTACAGGTGTAGAAGGCTTAGCCTCCTTTACTCTGCGGCCCTTGTCATCAATCATGGCTCTTACCTTACCATAGCTGCTTCCGCATGCGATAGGATCTCCGACATGGAGTGTTCCTTTTTGTACAAGCACTGTGGCAACCGCACCACGGCCCTTGTCAAGCTGCGCCTCGATTACGAGACCTCTTGCATTTCTATCAGGATTAGCCTTGAGCTCAAGAACCTCTGCTGTGAGAAGAATCATCTCAAGGAGATTGTCGATACCCTCCTTAGTATGTGCAGATACAGGACAGAATATTGTGCTTCCGCCCCAATCCTCCGGGATAAGCTCATACTCTGAGAGTTCCTGCTTAACCTTGTCGATATTGGCACTTGGCTTATCTATCTTGTTGACAGCAACGATAATCTCTACACCGGCTGCCTTTGCATGGTTTATTGCCTCAACAGTCTGTGGCATTACACCATCATCTGCAGCAACAACAAGGATTGCGATATCAGTAGAGTTTGCACCACGCATACGCATTGCTGTAAATGCCTCATGTCCCGGTGTATCAAGGAATGTGATGTTCTGGCCATTGATTGATACAACAGATGCACCGATGTGCTGTGTGATACCACCTGCCTCACGGTCTGTAACACGTGTCTGTCTGATGGCATCAAGCAGTGATGTCTTACCATGATCTACGTGACCCATTACGCAGACTACAGGTGGACGAGGAACCATCTTGCTCTCATCCTCTTCATCCTCCTTGAGAAGCTCTGCAATCACATCGACTTTCTCCTCTTCCTCACATATGAAATTGAACTCTAACGCAATCTCCTCAGCAGCTGCAAAATCAACCTCAGAGTTAACTGTTACCATCTCGCCCTTCATGAAAAGCTTCTTTACGATGGCTGAAGGCTGAACCTTCATCTTATCAGCTAAATCCCTTATTGTAATCTTCTCCGGAAGAGAAATTGTCTTAATCTCGTTCTCATCCTCTTTTGGCTGTGCCTTCGGCTGCTGTGGCTTTTTCTTTCCGCCGTGCTTCTCGAGATTGATGTAATTCTCCTGCTTCTTTCCGAGCTTATCCTGCTTCTGGCTCTGATTGTGATTATGCTTATTCTTTCTGTCGTTGCCTCTGTCGCGGCTCTCCTTTCCTCTTACATCATCAGGAGCTGCAACTGCAACTGTTTCTTTTCTGAAACGATTTCTGTCATCACCTCTGCTGCCTGTTCTATCGTTATTTCTGTCATTGCTCCTGCTTCTGTCATTGCTTCTGCTTCTGTCATTATTTTTGTCAAAGCTTCTGCCACCCTCTGCAGGACGTCTGGAGTCATTTCTGAAGCCTCTGTTATTGTCTCTATTATTGTCTCTGCTGTTATCGCGGTTATTGTCGCGATTGTTTGGTCTTCTATCGCTGTTTCTGTCCGTATTTCTGCTTCTGTCGGCATTTCTGTCGGTATTTCTGTCAGTATTTCTGTTGTTGATTCTGTCACCATTATCCTGACGTCTGTCGCCTCTTCTGTCTGCGTCAGCCTGACGTGCCGGACGTGAATTGGCTGCCTTCATATCTGCATACGGATCTGCTGTACGCTCACTTATAGGGCGCATAGCTCTCTCTCCGACCGGTCTTGGCTTAATAATGCTGTGCTGCTCAGGACGTGATGACTGATTATCGCGTCTTCCATTGCCATTCCTGCGCTGCGAACTGTTATTTCCATTATTTCCGCTGCCGTTTCCACCATTTGTTTTCCTACCCTGCTTACTGTACTGGGCATTGAAAACTGCTGTGATGCTTGCCTTTTTCTTTGGTCTGTCGGCTGCCTTAGCCTCATCCTTTTTAGGTTCTTCCTTTTTAGGTTCTTCCTTCTTAGGTGCATCTTTTTTTACTTCTGTTTTCGCGTACTTCTTTCGTACAATTTGCTGTGCCTCATCCTCAAGACCGCTCTGCACATTTTTGACAGCAAACTGTGTGCCGTTTAATGTGTCTATGACTTCCTGCGACTTTATATTTAATTCTTTTGCAAGTTCATGAACTCTCATTTTTGCCATATATCTATTTTCCTCCATTATTCAGTTTTATTCGACTGCAGCTTTTTTATCACTGCATTTGCAAGGTTTTCATCCGTTACTGCAAGGGAAGCGCGAAACTCTTTGCCTATTGCATTCCCTAACCCCACCTTGTCACTATAAAAATAAATCGGAACCTCATAGAAAGCAGTCATATCCGAAAAATGCTTCTTTGTGTTGTCTGATGAATCATCTGCAACTATCACTAAAAATGCCTTTCCAGTCTTTACAGCTTTCTCTGTAGAAAACTCTCCGCTAACCACATTGCCTGACTTTGCTGCTAAGCCCAGCATAGAAAGTACTCTATCTGTCAATTTGGTTCATCTCCTTTTCAAGCTCCTCATATACCTGTTCTGATACACTAACGCCAAGGGATCTCTCAAGTGCCTTTGTCTTTTTAGCCTTTTTAAAGCATTCAAGACTCTTACATATATAAGCTCCCCTGCCGTTTTTCTTGCCGGTGTCATCGAGAATTATGTCGCCCTCCGCAGTCTTTACCACGCGAATAAGTGACTTCTTTTCCTTCATCTCCTGACAGCCTACGCATTTGCGCATTGGAATCTTTTTATTTGCCATTACTGCTCATCACCACTATCTGCCGCATCATTTTCTGTACCTGCTGCTTCGTTCTCGTCAGCCTCTGTATCAAAAGCCTCTGCCTGTTCTGTATCAGCTAATCTCTCGTTCTCAGCAAGCTCATCATCCGAATAATCATAATCGTCATCATAATCATCCTCTTCATAATCATTCTCATAATCCATGAAGTCCCCTGACTCTCTGGCCTGTGTCTCGCTCTTGATATCAATCTTGAAGCCTGTAAGTCTTGCTGCAAGTCTTGCATTCTGTCCTTCCTTACCGATTGCAAGTGAAAGCTGATAATCCGGAACAACAACCTTTGCTGATTTCTCATCTGCATCTGCGATAACGGAGATAACCTTTGCAGGGCTAAGTGCGTTCTGGATAAGTATTGCCGGATTCTCATCCCATGTGATGATATCGATTTTCTCACCGCGAAGCTCATTTACGATAGCATTTACTCTGGCACCATTCATACCTACACATGCTCCTACAGGGTCTACGTTTGGATCATTTGACCATACTGCAATCTTTGTTCTGCTTCCGGCCTCACGTGAAATAGCCTTTATCTCAACTATGCCCTCTTTAACCTCTGTAACCTCTGACTCGAAAAGTCTCTTCACAAGCTCAGGGTGTGTTCTTGAAACAAGAATCTTTGGTCCCTTTGATGTGGACTTAACCTCAAGGATATATACCTTGATACGCTCTGTAGGCTTGAATACCTCACCCTTTATCTGCTCACTCTCAGTCAGAAGTGCATCTGCCTTACCTAAGTTGATGCTGACATTCTTTCCGATGTATCTTTGAACAACACCTGTCACAACATCCTTTTCCTTGCTGTTGTACTCGTCAAATATTACCTTTCTCTCCTCCTCGCGGATTTTCTGAAGGATGACATTCTTTGCGTTCTGTGTAGCGATACGTCCGAATTCCTTTGACTTAACCTCAACTCTCACGATATCTCCAAGCTGATAGTTACCGTTTACCTTGTGCGCATCTGCTAAGGAAATCTCCTCAACCGGATCCTCAACCGTATCTACAACCGTCTTCTCCTGGTAGCATGAGAAAGCACATGTCTCAGGATCTATTTCTACCTTTACATTGTCTGATTTACCAAAATGGTTCTTGCAGGCAGTCACAAGAGAGTTCTCAATTGCCTCAAGTAAAGTTTCTTTACTGATGTTTTTCTCCTGCTCTAATATATTTAACGCTTCTAATAACTCATTGCTCATTATTTTTTCCTCCTATTTGTGTTATCGTGCGCTTTAATTAAAAATCCAATGCCTGACGTATAAGCGCAATGTCACTCTTATTGAATGTAGTCTCATCGCCGTCTTCATCGGTTATTGTCACTGTATCCTTATCATAGGCTTTAAGCAGACCATAAAATTCCTTTGATTTGTTGATAGCCCTGTATGTGCGAATCTCTATTTCCTTATTCATATTGCGCACATAGTCCTTTTCCTTCTTGAGAGGTCTTCCAAGCCCCGGCGAGCTGACCTCGAAGGTGTACGAATCAGGAATATAGTCCTCTCTGTCGAGAATCTCATTCATCTGCCTTGCAACCACTTCACAGTCATCAACAGTTATGCCACCCTCCTTATCGATATATGCTCTCAGGTAGTTCATGCCGCCTTCCTTAACATACTCGACATCAACAAGCTCAAAATTCATGCTGTCAAGAATTGGTTGTATAAAGCTCTCTGTCTTTGCCTCATATACACTTGCCTTTGACATTTTATCACCTCTCTTTTTTATACTTGTAACTATTCATAATTGTTCCAAGTGGTTCTGAATAGCTGCCTGATGTTTATAAACGTGAATTGAGAGAGGACTTCTGCCCTCTCTCAATCTAGTCAACGTTGTTATCATAGGTATAATAGCACTATCAGAAAAAAAAATCAAGTTTTTTTAAAAAAGTACTTGCTTTTTTTAAAACTCCATGATAGTATAATACACGGTTCGTTGGTCAAGCGGTTAAGACGCCGCCCTCTCACGGCGGAA
>OHFW01001153.1_pt1 | contig 10575 bp, 8 predicted proteins | sample 1567601 | NCBI WGS metagenome assembly OHFW01 (sample SAMEA3879594, study PRJEB24766) | human gut metagenome | biome: human-associated habitat; feature: feces | place: USA | collected 1985/1987 | reverse complement strand
TAGATGACCATCCTGCTGCTTGCCAGATTCCGCTTGCAATATAAATTGTTCGGAATGCAGAAGGCATTGTCATCCAGTTTGTGCTAATTCCGAGCACTTTGTTCAGCGGTCCTACAGGTGATAAAAGCATACGAACCATACCACAAAGTACGATGACTGAAATAAAATTCGGCATATAGATCAAAAGCTGAACTTTCTTTTTAATCCCTGTCTTACGGATGCGATTTAGAAGCAATGCAAGAATAATCGGAACCGGGAATCCCCACAACAGTCCATAGATACTCAATTTTAATGTATTCATCAGATAATTCATAAAATCCGGTGAAGATAAAAATCGCCTAAAATACTCAAGTCCTACCCAGGGACTACCAAGAACTCCTTTTATTACATTGTAGTCTTCAAAAGCTATCAGGAGACCACCCATTGGGAGATACTTAAAAATAATTGTCAGTAAAAGCCCTGGCATTAGGAAGAAAAGATATAACTGCCAGTTTTTCTTCATATAAGTCATCTTTTCTCTCCACGTTCGTTTGCTCACGGACTTTGCTTGATTTTGCATTCTTTTCATGCACTTCTTCCTCCATTCCTTTAACTCTATGGAAAACCGGTTACGTAACCGGTTACTTTATAGTTTGATATTACTATATTCTTCTATTTCTGTCAACACTTTTGTGCGATAAAATAACCGGTTACGTAACTGGTTATTCAAGTATTGCGTTTTTCCATGAAAATTGCTATACTAAAAGATATTATGAACCATCAGCCATCATATTGAAGGAGATTCAACTTTTATGAGTAAAAAACAGGTAACTTTTGCAGATATTGCGGAATATACCAATTTTTCAAAAACTACAATATCAAGATATTTCAATCACCCGGATTCACTGACGGTTGAAAACCAGGAAAAGATTTCACAGGCTCTTGACACACTTGGATATAAAAAGAATAAGCTGGCAAAAGTCCTGGCGAATGGAAAAAGTGAATTTATCGGAATCATTATTCCGAATCTTTATCTGCATTATTATTCTGAAATGCTGACACAACTGCTGTCCAGCTACAGTGATTATCACTACAAATTTCTCGTCTTTAGCAGTGAACATGGGGCTGAAGAAGAACAGCAATATATTGAAGAGCTCCTATCCTATCAGATTGAAGGTCTCATTGTTTTAAGTCATACGCTGTCATCAAAACAATTATCCTCCTATCAGATTCCCATCGTTGCCATTGAACGTGAAGCGGAATATATCAGCAGTGTTACCACTGACAACTATATGGGTGCGCTTCAGGCTACCACTCTGCTGATCCGTGATAAATGTGATATACTGATCCACATCAATGTCAATGTTGAGAAAACAGTTCCTGCTTACGACCGTATTCGCGCATTTAAGGAAACCTGTGAAGAATATCAGGTTCCTTATGATATTGATCTAAGTGTAAGCGGTAATTCTTATCAGGAAATTTTAAATGAAATAAGACGTATTTTTACAAGAATAGAAGAGAAATATCCCAATCAAAAAAAAGGTATTTTCCTTTCCAACGATACCTATGCAAACATGTTTCTTAACCTGATTTTCCAGAAATACCGAGAATTACCCTCTTTCTATGAAATCATAGGATTTGATAATTCTCCCATTGCCAGTGAGGCAATTCTCCCAATCACAACCGTTGGTCAGCAGATTGATATTATTGCACAAACTGCCATGGAGCTTCTGGTTCAACAGATGGAAGAACAAAAAAAACGTTCCCCTAAACCATTGGAAAAGCCTGTCCATAAACAGATTACTCCAATATTGATTCGCCGTAATACAACCAGTTAAAACTAACTTATTTTGGCAAAAAGGCTATTGCACTAATTACTCAGTGCAATAGCCTTATATTAAATCTTATCATTCAAGCGGATATTCGCAATCCGCTTCGCTACTTGCTCATAACCGATTCCCTCACCTTTTCCACTGATAACGGTTGTTGTCATAATACACTAAATATTGATTGTAATTATCTTATTCCATATGATCTTTTTCAGTTATTTTGCGAATAACCCGGCATGGATTTCCAGCAGCCAGACTATATGGAGGAATATCCCTTGTCACAACACTTCCTGCTCCTATTACACATCCCTCTCCTATGGTAACACCACCACAAACAACCACATTGGATGCCAGCCAGCAATTATCTTTTATAGTAATTGGTTTCGCCTATTCAAGATTATAAAAGCTTCCATCTTCTCTTTTTCTGCTATTACGTTCTTCAGGTAAAAATGGGTGCATGGGAGTTGCCAATGTGACATTTGGACCAATCATCACATTATCTCCTATATGTACTTCACATACATCCAAGCAGGTGAAATTAAAAATTGTTCCAATTCTTTATCCGTTGGATCATATAACTCTCCACTTATCATTTTTTCTCTTTCTGTCATTTCTGATAACCTCCAGTAAAAATTTTATTACCAAGTTAGTTATTTCCGAGTACTTGATAAGTTGTTCCTACTGCAATAATATATAGATAAGGAGAATCACTGTCAATGCAATCGTAAAAATTTGCGATTGATTTTTTGATTAATTTTAACTGTGTTATGGTCAAAAATCGTTTCTAACTCATGGGATTGTAAAACAGATTTTTGTACCCATCTATCAGGGCAAAATAACTGATATCTTTTAATTTAGACGCAGTGAACTCACGGTCAACAATAATCATCCCTTTTCGCGCAATGAGATTTCTAATCTATTCTTCATAGTTCAAAAATGGTTTTATCGGTTTTAATGCTTTTTCTATCGCTATAAAAATCTGCGTATATAGAAAAATGGAGGACCCTTAGGTCCTCCGTCCGGTCGCAGGCATCGCAAGTTTCTGCAACCTGATCACTGACAAGCATTTTAATACGAGCCTTTCTAAAAGACAAGTGCTTTCTGCGAACATTGTCCATTTGCACCATGACTCCTGCATTAGTTCCAAGATTACTTATAAAAACAATCTACAGTTTGGAAAAATCTATTCCAAACCAATTGGCAATTTTGCTTTGAATGTTCTCTCTTTCAAGCAGGTTCAATGGTTTTCTAATAATATCTTCTTGCTTCTACCTTAAGATATTATTAGAAAGAATGCTTTCCCTATTAAAGACTTTCAGGATAAATTCCAACAAATGAGAGCAGCGGAAGTACACGGAAATCATGTAAAACAATTTTCACTTTCTGGGCTTTTTGCCCCTTAACAGAAATGATCTTCTTATAACCAATTACTGTTCCTGTGTAAATACTATTCCATATTTCCCCCTCTTTAACAAATATCTCAAATTTTTCCACTCTCTGACTATAGCAGACAGCCTCTTTTAATACCAGATACCCTAAGTTGTATGAACCGTCCAGACAAATGGTTATTTCTACTGGCAGTTCGCTGCTTTCAGGCTGAAACCAGGTTTCTGAAGTATCATCTGTCAAATCAGAAACCGGATGCGTCGGATCTTCATTTTCTGAAAAAATATGTGCTGTACTCATTAAATTATGAGTAAAAGATTTCTTTTTCCAACTTCCAAATTCTTCCAGACGTTTAACATCATTTTCATGAAGAAGCCCGTTTGGCATAGGTGGAATATTTAACAAAAAGGTTGCATTTCCTCCAACAGCCCCAATATAGATATAGATCAGCTCCTCCAGACTTTTCACCTGATCATCTTCTTCTGGATGATAAAACCATCCAGGTCTTATAGAAGTATTTACTTCTGCCGGATACCAGATCAGATTCGTTTCACCTTCAAGCGCTCTTCTGCTTCCAAGATCTTCCATATCACTGGTGATCCGGCGCATTCTAAATTCCTTATCATCGGTCTGCTGGCTTCTTTCCTGTACACTCTCTGCAAGTGCTGTACGTGCAGGAACAACACTCCACTCAGATTTTCTTACATCGCCAGCTTCATTTCCGCACCACCTGATATCCGGCCCACACACACAGATACATGCGTCTGGCTGATATTTTCTGACACATTCATAATAGCGTTTCCAGTCATATATCTGTTTTTTTCCATTTGGTCCTTCTCCGCAGGCACCATCTAGCCAGACACTAAAAATATCTCCATAACCGGTGAGAAGCTCAGTCAGCTGTGCCAGATAGTAATCATCATATTCTTTTCCGCTTCCGTAACAAGGCTTGTTGCGATCCCATGGTGAAAGATAAATTCCAAATTTCATCCCATAACGACGGCATGCTTCAGACACTTCCCAGACCACATCTCCCCTTCCATTTTTCCATGGACTGGAGACAACGCTATGGCTGGTATATCTGGTCGGCCACAGGCAGAAACCATCATGGTGTTTACAGGTAAGGATTACCCCTTTCATACCTGCATTTTGTGCTGCAGACACCCACTGGTCTGCAACAAACTCTGTAGGATTAAAAATTTGTGGTGTTTCTGTTCCATCTCCCCACTCACGATTGGTATATGTATTCATTCCAAAATGAAAGAACGCATAAAACTCTGTTGCCTGATAGGCAAGCTGGCGGCTGGAGGGAACTATTTTTATTAATTCCTGATCAGTTGGCATTTTATTTCCCCTTTCATTTTACCCTTTTAACCCGCCTGCACCAATTCCCTGAAGCAGATATCTTTGTCCAATCAGATAAATAATGATTGTTGGAATCATAATAATTACAAGTCCTGCAAACAGTGCACCCCAGTCCGTGGCATATTTCTGCACTTCAAACAAGTTTGCCATTCCGATGGGAAGAGTTTTCTTTGCATCTTCCGTGAGAAGAACAAGTGCCAATGGATATTCATTCCAGAAGCCCATGGCACTTAACATCGTAATGGTCGCAATTCCGGGTTTTGCAAGAGGCACCATAACTCTTGATAGCAGTTGGATATTAGTAGCACCGTCAATTCTTGCAGATTCCTCGTAATCTCTGGGTACTGCAGACATAAAGCCCTGTAAAGTAAAGATACAAAAAGGAAACTGCATAACTGCATAAACAAGGCATAGTACCGGCAGGTTATTTAATCCATTCACAGCCTGTAATTCCATATAAATGGCAGAGATCAGTTTGCTGCCCGCAAAACGGTATCTTGCCAGTACATAAGAAATGGGAATAACCAGAAGCAATAGCAATACAGTGGAAAACACAGTCACAAATATGGAATTTCCAAAATAAGCGGCGATATTTGCTTTCTGCCATGCTGCCACAAAATTATCCAAATTCAAAGCTGTGGGCAATGCATAGGGATCTGTCAAATATTCTGCATTTGTCTTAAACGCAGACATCAGGTTCCAGAAAAGCGGGTACAAAAAGATAACGGTAAACAGAATCATCAGGATTCTGATACACCAGGTTCTTACAGTTTTCATCAGTCTCCCTCCTATTCTTTTTCAGATGATATTTTTTTAGAAATCATTGCAAGCACAATTGCAAGAATCAGGGTAAACATGGCGATTGCCATGGCATATCCAAAATTAGCGTTTCGCATACCCTGCGTATACATATACTGTAAAAGCACACTGGAAGCACCGTTTGGTCCACCGCCTGTCATAACGTTGGACAGAGTAAAACTTAAATTGATAGTACCAGACAGGGAAAGTATATAGGTCGTTCCAATGGATCTGCGAAGCAGCGGAATGGTAATCCTAAAGAACTTCTGCACTCCTGTTGCACCGTCAATGGAAGCAGCTTCATAAACCTCCTGGGAAATCCCGTCAATGGAAGCCACATGCATAACCATATAATAACCAATAGCTTGCCACACCAGGGCTGCACCGATACACCAGAGAGCCGTTTTTCCCTCTCCAAGCCATGCGTGTTTCCAAGTGGAGAAATGGAACAGATCCAGCATATGATTCAGAATTCCTCTTGTGGGATTAAACACAAAAGACCACACAATACCAACTACAGTCATGGAAACAATACTTGGGAAAAAGAATACGGTCCGGTAAAATGACTTTTCCTTGAGCTGTCCCTGAGTAAGGATAAATGCAAATACAAGACTTAGAAATATGGTCACAGCCGGGATTACCAGCATCAGCTTAAGAGTATTAAACAGTGCCTGAAGAAAATCCTTATCCTGGAACATATACTTGTAATTATCCAAAAATACAAATTTGCTGTTAAAGCCTACGCTAAGTGCAGTGGAACTGGTAAAAGACAGATAAATGGCATTTACCATAGGCACAATCATAAAAACAATGGTTAAAATCAATGCAGGAAGCGTACACAGGGCTATAAATAATCTGGGCTTCTTTACCACGCTTGTTCACCTCTTTAAATTTAAAGTATTTAATAAATGTGGATGACATCACCGATTGGCGATATATCTGTTCAGGGTTACAAAAGGCTGCTGCATAGCATACACTGTGTAGCAGCCTTTCCATGCTTTACCGTTTTTATCCGGCTGGTATATGAAGTTTAGTTGGCAGCTTCCATATCAGCACGAACCTGTGCAAAAGCATCTTCCACATTCTGTGCCCACTCTTCCACTGTCATTTCATCATTCATAACAGATGTAATCGGATTAAATATCTCATCTTTCGGGTTAACCTTGCAGTCAGCCGGAACTGCTGCGAAGCTCATAATCAGGGAGGAGGCATTTGCCTCTTCGTAGATTCCGTACATGTTGTAGATTGCAGTAGACAGCTTATCTTTTGCTACTTCACGGGCACTCTTGGTAGCATAGAGGGCACCGGAAGCTTCTGCAAAAGCAGATACAGATTCATCACTATACAGGAAACGAAGAAATTCTTTTGCAAGTTCTGGATTCTTGGCAGCTGCCGGAATGGAAAACTGCTCGCAGCTGTCAAATACATAGTGCACATCGTCTGCGTTCTCGGTCGGGATCGTAGCCATTGCAAATTCAAATCCATCTTCTCTTGGCGCATCCTGCATCTCATTTTCCATCCAGGTTCCGTTTGTGATAAATGCAGCTTTTCCAAGCATCATCTCTGTCTGAGACTCTGTATGGTTCATACCAACAGTGCCCTCTAACAGATAGCCTTTATCTGCAATCTCTTTAATATGACTTAAAGCCTTTAACACACCCTCATTATTAAAGGAACCTTCTTCGTAATTGGCAATCTTAGTAAGTGCTTCTTCGCCGCACTCATTTGCAATTGCCGGCCAGAGCATTTCTTCCATGTATCCCGGATAAATTCCCTGATATGTGAAAAGTGCACGTCCGTCAATATCTTTTACCTTATCACCAAGTGCAAAGAACTCATCCCAGGTCTTCGGCACTTCCAGATTATTCTCATCAAAGAATGTTTTGTTGTAAATCAGACCCTGCGGACCACTGTTGAATGGTGCCAGATAGATCTCATCATCTCCGTATGGTGCACACTTTGTACTGGAAAGGATCCCATCTGTAATATCATCGCGAAGGGTACCGGTTCCAGCATAATTTTCTCCGTCAAAAACATCATCCAGGTTGAGAAGTGCATGATCTTTGATCAGGGAAAGGATTACACCATCCTCACCACCATCGTTAAGACAGATAAAATCAGGTGCATTTCCAGCTACAATCTGTGGACGGATGATATCTCCAATTGTAGGGCTGATAGTCATGTTTACTTTCACGCCCTCATGGCTTTCTTCAAAAAGCTCCACCATCTGATTCCAGTAAGCATCCCCATATCCACCCTGGAAAATGGCAATGTTCAATTCCTGTTCTTCTGCCTCTGCAAATGCAGTAAGCGGGGAAAGTACTGTTGCTGCGCTCATAGCAAGGATCATAGCAGAAGCTGCAAATCTTTTCTTCATAGGTTGTTTCCTCCTTCTTGTTGGCTTTTATTATGTTTGCCTGATGATATTAGTATAATGGAAAATCTTCTTGTGGTAAATTCACAAAACAATTCTTTATATGGAACATTTTTCTGTTATTTTTATATAATATGGATTTTCTTGCGACATATATGTACAATCTTTTTCTATTTGTATTTTAAATGGATTATCTTGTTTTTTTCCTGTATAATAAATCTGTCACAATCCGATACAGTCATGAAAATCAGAACGATTTTTTCCATCTTTACCGGACCATGTACGAATTATTTTTTAGAAATGAGGGACAGCGGCATGGAAAAAAGACAACGATATCAGGGATTTCGAAAATTCAGTATTAGAACCAGGCTGATCATAGCGCTTTTCCTGATCTCTATTGTACCATTAACAGGAATCAGCTTCTATTCGTTTCATATTTTTTCAGAAGCGCTTCGGGAAAAACTTTCCACTTCCATCTCACAGACTTTATCCATGATCAATCTGAATATGGTAAGTGAGATTGAAAAGTATCAGTATCTCTGCGGCTCCATCTGCATCAGTCAGGAAATCAAGGACGGTCTTCTGAAAAAGGGTATGACAGATACGGAAAAGAATCAAGCCATCAATGAAATCCAACATATGATTCGAAGTAAAATCATCTATCCTGCACAGGCAAAAAACATTACAGTATATGATACAGATGGGAATATTTTTTATGATTTGGGATATGATGGGTTATATTCGGATGATGTAAGCAGGATCCTGAGTCGTCTTGAAGAAGAAAATCAGGATGTATGGGCATACGCACATACTTACCGTAACCGGGACATCCTGATTCTTGGAAGAAGAATTTATGAACAATACAGTCAGAGTCGTGTAATTGGTTATACCCTGATTTCCATTGATGAAAAAATTTTTTCCAAAACAGTACTGGAACCAGTAGGTCTGGCTGACTCTTCCAATATTATGTATCTGAATATGGATGGAACAATCCTTTCTTCCTGGGATCGTAGTATTCAACTGGGGCAAAAAACCGAAAAAAAGCTGCTGAAAAATATTCAAGCAAGACTTCCAAACAGAACAGATTTTTTCAGCATTTACAAAGATGGCGAAGAACAGCTGGTTACTTATATTTTCAATAAAAACCTGAACCAGCTGTTTGTATATACCATGCCATATCATTATATTAATTCTGAAGTTAACACTATGTTTTGGAAAATCCTGGCTGTGGCATTCTTCCTTGTTCTACTCTGCATTGGAATTGTAGCTATGGTGTATCCTGGAATTACCTCCCCCATCAGAAGCATGCTGGATTTTTGCAGGGAATTATCAAAGGGAAATCTTTCCGTACGGATCCAGGATGACCACAAAGACGAACTTTCCGATCTTTCCGGAAGCATGAATCATATGGCAGATACCATTGAGAGCCTGATGAAACAACAGAAAAGCCAGGAAAAGAAAAAAAGAGAATTGGAGCTACAGATGCTTCAATATCAGTTAAATCCTCATTTTCTTTTCAACACTTTAAACAGTCTGCGCTTTGTAGCCGCCATGCATAAAGACCAGATTGTAAGTGATGGAATCCAGGCCCTCAGCAGTCTTTTGCAAAATACACTGACTAATAAAAACGAGTATATAACCATTCAGGAAGAGCTTGAGAACCTGGAAAACTACTTCGCGATTTTAAGAATCCGGTATGCCGGAAGCTTTGAGTACTCTTTTGACGTAGAAGAGGAAGAACTGCTCTCCTGCCTTGTTCCTAAACTAATCCTGCAGCCCCTTGCAGAAAATTCTGTTATGCATGGTTCTTCTGATGACGGCTCCGTTATGGAAATTCTAATCACCTGTTGGGAAGAAAACAATCATCTTATCATAGAACTCTGTGACAATGGAAAAGGATTTGAAGTGACACCTGCAGCGCTGGAACCTCATACAAACCGGAAAAAGATTGGAATTACCAATGTAAATGACCGAATACAGCTGAATTTTGGAAAGGAATATGGACTTAAGGTCAATAGTCACCCTGGAGAAGGAACCACATGTACGCTGACTCTTCCCTTACTATATGTACAAGAACTGTCAAAAGATTATAACAACTAAAAATCACAACCACTTTTGCCCACAGAAAGGACTTTTATGTACAGTATATTAATTATTGACGATGAACCAATCGTAAAAATTGCGCTTCGCTCCATTCTTCCCTGGGAAGAGCATGGTTTTTTCATTTGTGGAACAGCATCAAATGGTCTTGAGGCTGTTCCACTGATTGAAAAACATCATCCGGATATCATTATCACTGACCTGAAAATGCCTGAAATGGACGGACTGGAACTAATTCGTTTTCTGAAGGAAAAAGAATATCCCGGAGAAATACTGGTACTAAGCAACTACGAAGACTTCGATTCAGTAAGAAGTGCATTGCTTTTAGGTGCTGCGGACTATCTGTTAAAAATCAAAATTCAACCAGATACACTCCTTGCCTGTCTGAACAAAACCACAAAAAAAATGCAAAATACAGCTGACCGAAACATCACTGAACCCATAACCGATCATCTTCTCTCCTTTTTTCAGGGAGAAGAGTCTCTCGATTCGTTCATTGAAAGATATGGAGCAGAAAAATTTGGATTTATGAAACATTCCTGTGCTGTATGCTATGTAACGTTTGAAAAATTTTTATCAAATGATGCATTTTCTATATCAGCTAATCTGCTGCGAGATATGATACTGGATGCTGTTCAGGGAGTGCTACAGCCATACATTCTTGTTCTTAGTGCCCATAATGCGCTCGTAGTATTTTCCCAAAAAGAATTAATGTGCAGTCAAGTAAAAGTGGAACAGCTGATA
>OHFW01001144.1_pt1 | contig 10640 bp, 8 predicted proteins | sample 1567601 | NCBI WGS metagenome assembly OHFW01 (sample SAMEA3879594, study PRJEB24766) | human gut metagenome | biome: human-associated habitat; feature: feces | place: USA | collected 1985/1987 | reverse complement strand
GTTAAAATTTCTCATTTATATTCTACTCCAAGAAACGAATAAAATCAATCGAAAGTTCTTCCAAATTTTGAACGATTTTTTTAGAACCCACTCTTCTGCAAGCAGGGCTTTCGTGACACGAAAGCGATTTTCTGCTTGTTGGGGAAACTCCCCAATCCCCATAGAACGCTGCCTGCGGCATCGAGCTGCGCATCCGTTCCGGATGCTTTAACGGCAGTTCCTGCCAAAGAAAAAAAGCCCGGTGCAGCATGAGCATTACACCCACACTGCACCGGACATTCCATCATCAACTGCTCTGTCTATTTTCTTCTTCCTGCCGCACTTCCTGCTCATGCAGCTGCTCTTTCTTCTGTTCGTCCTCTTTCAGGATTTCCTGCACAACCTTCTGCGCCACAAGCCAATCCTGCATTTCCGATTTGGTCTTGCGGTACTCTGCATAGGAGCTTTTCTTTCGTTCCAGAAGCATCGCATACTCTGCGTTCAGCTCGCTGATGCGTGGAAGCTTTTTGTCAGAGCCGTTCTCTTTCTTATAAGCATCGAACGCCTTTTTCACTGCGCTGTTGAAAAATTCCATAAGGTCCTCACTTTCTGCCGCTTGTTCTGCGGCACTCAAAAATTTTTTCAAAAAATGCCGCCTCATTCGGCGGCTGCATCTTCATCCGACAGGTCGATTTCGTACAGGTCAAAACTTTCGTCCTGTGCGACTACCTGCTGCCGTTTCCGGCGCAGGGTGGATAAGAACCTGTCCACATCAAAGGTGTTTTTCTTGTCCGCGTCCGCAAGGTATTTGTAGTGCGGGTGCTTGGTGATGTCGAACTTCTCCGAAAAGAACGGCCTCACACCCCGCAGCTGCAAAATACATCTGCCGCCGTCCATGATTGCGATTTCGTCCTCTGACATCAACGCCTTTCCTAATTTTTGATAGTTCAGTCCGTGGGAGGTTTGAGAACCCCGGTTCTCGCTGGTGTTGAAACTGTCGATAGTCTCTTTCCCCAGCGCATCGGAGATCTCTTTTGCATTCTTGCCCCGCCCACTCAAAAAGAGAACAGAATCGCAGTTGTCTGAAATGATTTCGGCCGCATCCTTGTAGATTGCTTTTAGCTGCGACTGGCTCTGCAAAATGATGGATGCCGAGATTTCCCGGCTGCGGATGGTGGCGATCAGCTTGTCGAAGTTGGGAATCTGCCCAATGTTGGCGAACTCGTCCAGAATCAGCCGTACATGGACAGGCAGTCGGCCACCGTATTTATCATCCGCACGGTCACACAGCAGGTTGATAAGCTGGCTTTGAAGCATGGCAAGAATGAAGTTGAAGGTGGTGTCCGTGTCGCTCATAATCAGGAACAATACCGTCTTTTCATCCCCGATGGTGTCCAGCTCCATTTCATCGTCCTCCATCAGTTCACGCACTTCCCGGATGTCAAAGGGGGCTAAACGGGCACCGCAGCTTATCAGGATGGAGGAACGGGTCTTGCCCGCCGACAGCAGAAACTTTTTGTACTGCCGGACAGCGAAGTGGTCCGGGTCTTTCTGTTCCAGCCGTTCAAACATGAGGTCCACCGGGCTTTGAAAGTCCGGGTCATCCTCGCGGGCTTCACTGGCGTTTATCATTTCCAGCAGGGTGGTGAAGTTCATTTCCTCTGCCGGGGCCTCGTACCAGATGCAGCCGATAAGCGCGGTGTAGAACAGCCGTTCCGACTTCACCCAAAAATCTTCCGCCGATTTTTCACCCTCGCCCTTTGTGTTGGCGATAAGGGTATTCACCAGCTTCAGCACATCCTTTTCCGAGTGGATGTAAACAAACGGGTTGTACTTCATGGACTTGGAAAAGTTTATCGTGTTCAGGATTTTCACCCGGTAGCCTGCCCGCTGGAACATTTGGCCCGTTTCCAGAACCAGTGTGCCTTTCGGGTCTGTGACCACGAATGAGGTAGGATAGTCGGAAGTAGGAAAGCATTGCATGAGGTTGGGCTTCACATAGAAGCGGGTTTTGCCGCTGCCGGAGCCTCCGATCACCAGCACATTCTTGTTCCGGGCCGTCTTGGGGTCTTTGGGCCGCCCGGTCATGGTCAGGCGTTCGGTCTGGGTCAGCAGGATGTTGTTTTCAAACTTGGGGTCGATGTAGGGGGCAATATCCTTGGCGGTGCCCCACCGGGCAGAGCCGTATTCTTTACCCTTGCGGTACTTCTTGGCGTTCTTGCCCTTGCTGTACACGATGAGCCGGACAGCCACCGCCCCGGCAACGCCCACGCACAGGTCAAACGGATGCAGGCTGGGCAGCGGGTTTGCAAAGGCGGCGGAGATGCCGCTCGTCAGGTGCAGCAGCTTGGCCGAAGCATCCGCGCCCGCAGCCAGACGGTACGCCTGCCCGCATTTGGCGAACAGGTACACGAACAGCAGATACGGCAGATTCAGCACCAGCAGTTTTTTCAGTTCAGGCTTCATCGCTCTAACCCCCTTTGCTTAATTTTTTCCTTCGCACGTTTCGGCTGCTGGGCGGCTTTCTGCTTGGCTGCTGCCAGCACCTTGCGGATGGAGGGCCGCTGCTCCTTGGAGAGCGTTTTGGCCGTGAACTCCCGGAACGCCTGTTCCAGATTGTCCGTATCCTTGGCCTTGAAGATCACGATGTAGTGGGGCGGCTGGGTGGTCTTGTCCTTACGCAAGGTGAAGTCCACGCCGTACTTCTTGGCGCAGGGCTTGAACGCCCCGATGTTCGCTTCCGTGACTTCAATGTTGGTCAGGGCTGCGCCGTGGGCTTTCAGCTGTTTCAGGCTTTGCTTGCCGTGGTGCAGCTTTGGCCCCTTGGCCCGGTGCTGCAAATATTTTTTCAGCGCAGCTTGCAACGCTTGGGCGGTGAGTTTGCCCGTTTTCATGGACAGGGCAATGGTTTTCTGGGTGATTTCTTCCTGCAATATGAATCCCTCCTTGTTGCAGAAAATTCAGGGCGGTAGCTAGGGTGGAACCACCAGCCGCCGCAGATAAAGGGCTCTCATGAGTGGACGCTCCTTTCGGTCAGGTGTTGGGCGGGCGGCCCCAATCGGGCTGTGCCATGTCGTGCGCCACAAGGGACGCATAGTAGCTGTTGATGGTGCTGGGCGCGTTAAAAAGCATGGCCCGCAGGTATTGCTTGATGTTGCGGACTTTGGTGGTGTTATCCCGCAGGCAGTCCATGACGAACTCGATGTGATGGCTGTCCAGCTTCAAGAATTTTGCCTTGACCAGTTCTGCCGGATAATCGTCCCCGGCAACCCGGATGGACTTGCGGCTGGTACAGACAGTTTCCAGCAGGATGTCCACGATCTCGTCCAGTTGTTCCCGGTCTATCCGGGGATTCTGGATGAGGGTGTCATACTCGATGTTCTCCAAAATCAGGTCCCGGTAGATTTGATAGGCCGTTTCCTTTCGGCTTCCAGTCCGTTCCGGCGGCGGTGCCGCTGCCTCGTCCTCGTCCAAAGGCAAGGGGTTTGGGGAATGGATAGGAATGGAATCGGTATTTAATCCCTCTTTCTTTTGTTTTTCTGTAATTAGTTTATCTTTATTTAATTGCATTGGATTTTCCAACGTAGGGTTTTCCTGCGTGGGATTCTCCAACGTTGGATTTTCCAATGTAGGTGAAACCGATGCAGGAATGGGCTGCGGCAGCTCAAAGATTACATAGTCTGCGCCGCGCAGCCGCCCTTTCTCATCCCGTTCTCTGGAACGCTGGATGTAGCCTGCCTGTTCCAGTTCCCGGATGGCCTGCCGTATCGCGTCAATGCTTTCCCGGTTGATACGGGCCAGCCCTTGCAGGGTGTAGTCCCAATCTTCCGGCAGGGAGAGCATTTGAGAGAGTAAGCCTTTGGCTTTCAGGGACAGGGCCCGGTTCCGCAGGTGGTGGTTTGACATGACCGTGTAGCCGCTGTTCTTTTCTACCCGAAAAACTGCCATTTCACGGATGCCTCCTTTCGTTGCAAACAAAAAAAGCAGCGTCCATTTGCTCCCGGTGATGGGAGAAGTGAACGCTGCGCGTACTTGATAATTTTCAGGTTGTGTGGTATATAAAAGGCAACTGGATTTCAAACACAGCTACCCATCGGGGTGCGATACAAGCAAGTTGCTATCCGACGAACTCAAAAACAAATTGTACTACGATGGTTTTCAAAAAATGCTGTATCACTACTCGCACCACAACAACAAAATCCGAACTTTTTTCCAATAGGAGAAGGGTTCGGATTTTTTGTATTCTTTGGAAAACAGAACGAATCCCTTGCTTCCATCGAAAAACGTCCTAGACCTTATCATAAGAAAGCACGACAGACCACGGTAAGAGTGCCGTAAGGCAGAAAGGACACAAACATGAAGTACGATGAAAGAGCCTGCAAATTCAACATGGACACCGGCTGCGTGGAGCTGCTGCTCCTGGATGGGAGAATGATCTCCATTGACTGCACTGGGGTCGAGGATGAATTGGACGCGACCATGGCGCAGAGGGCGGAATTGGACTACCTCATCTACAACGATCCGCTGGGCTATGCGGATTTGATTCTGAACGGTGACCTGGCAGAATATTTGAAGAATAAATCTGGAAGCCGTGGATTAGAAGATTAAAAAGTAATGGTCTGTTGAACAAAAATGTTCGGCAGACCATTTTTTTATGGATTTAGAAGTGCTGTCAGTTCCAGCCATACAAAAACTTTGGGTTCAGCAGATGGATCTTTGCACCGGAAAAATCAAGGATACCCTCATCGCGCATCCGGCACAGCTCACGGGAAAGAGCACTGCGGTCCACACAGAGAAAATCTGCCAGTTCTGTCCGGGTGTAGGGCAGACTGTAACAGCCTTTTTCATCGGGTGTCAAGGTTTGAAGATAAATCTTCAGACGATCTCGAAGCCGTTTTTGTGCTAAAATACGCACTTTGGTGTTAAAAAAGAGAAGCTGCTGCGCCATATCCTGCATAAGATTTGCTGTGACTTGCATCCGGCAGGGACAGGTCAGCGTCTTCTGTGACATCAATGCGCTGAAATCCAGCAGCATTACGGTACAGTCCGAACTGGCACGCAGACAGACCGGACTTGCCGTCCAGCCAGTACAGGCCAGTTCTGCACCAAATACTTCTCCGGGACAAAAACGGCAGATGCTGATTTGATTGCCATTTTCATCATACAAAAATTCTTCCATCGTGCCATCCAGCAGAACACCCGTATTGTGGCTCTGCTCACCCAGCTCGACGATGTGCGCACCACGAGGATATTCACGGACCGTCGCATTCAAGCAACGAAGGACTTCCTTATATTTTCGCGGCTGGATGCTGTTGAACATGCCGCATTGCTGTAAAATTGAATAATATTGCTCCATCTTAAAATTTGCTTTGCCGTTGCCATAACAACGGACACTCCGAAATAGTTGTGTTAAACTCTTGGTTAGATACGTCTAATTAAAAGGTATCATTATTATACGGTATAAAGTTTGAAATGTCAAACCCTATAACGCTCAGGGTTGATATCGAAGGAGTGACACAATGCTTTCGTTGGGAATGGATATCGGTACATCAACGGTCAAGTTGGTGCTGTTGAAAAATCAAGAAATTGAAAAGCAGTGGATGGCGGTGCATCACGGCAACCCTTTTGTCTGCCTGAAAAAGGGTCTTTCCACGTTGGAACTGGCGATGGATACTCCGTTTTCACTCTGTGTGACCGGAAGCAACACGGAGGCTCTGCTGGAGCAAGATTCAGCCATTTCCTCTTTAGGCGATATCCCAGCTATCGTCGAGGGTGTGCGCTGGATCATTCCGCAGGTGGGTTCAGTCATTGAAATTGGCAGTCAGGGCACGCGATTCATCACGGACTTGCAGAGCCGTGCACCGAAGTTCGCAGTCAACGAACACTGTGCAGGCGGCACGGGCTCGTTCTTTGAAGATCAGATGTCCCGCGTAGGCTGCAAACTAGAAGATTATTCTTCACTGGTCGAGCAGGCACAGAGTGTCCCCCGCCTTTCCGGTCGGTGTGCGGTCTTTGCCAAAACAGATATCATCCACCGCCAGCAGGAAGGCGTTTCCACGCCGGATATCCTGTTGGGGTTGTGTTTTGCCATGATTCTGAACTATAAGGTGACCATCGTGCGGCGGCTGCCGATCTGTAAACCTGTGGTATTCTGCGGTGGTGTTACCTGCAACACCGGCGTCATCCGGGCTATTCGGGAAGTGTTCGGCCTGACCGAAGAAGAGCTCATCGTTCCGGAGTTTGCCCGATATGAAGCGGCTCTTGGTGCTGCACTCAAAGCATCCGGCTCGTTCACGTTACGTCAACTGAATGATTCTCTGGACCGTACACTAACAACACACCACATGGTCGGAACATTGCCCAAACTGGAACTGCGCCCCGGCACGAGCCTTGCGGAGCCAAACGCTACCAAGATCATTCCAGAAAGTGGCTGCGTATTGGGCATCGACATCGGTTCTACCAGTACCGATCTTGTTCTGGTCGGTGCTGACGGTGAACTGGTAGACTTTCAATATCTGCGCACCGCAGGTAACCCGGAAGGAGCTGTCCGCAAAGGCCTTGCAAGTATTCGCCAGCGGTTTGGTGATATCCGGTTCACTGCAGTCGGTGTGACCGGTTCAGGACGAGAGCGCGTCGGCAAACGCATCGGAGCAGATGCTGTCCGGGATGAGATCACTGCGCAAGCCAAGGGATCTGCTCATTGGGTGCCGGAAGTCGATACCGTGTTTGAAATCGGCGGACAGGATAGCAAATACATCAGCATCCAGAACGGTGAAGTTGTGGATTTTCAGATGAACAAGATCTGCGCTGCCGGTACCGGTTCTTTTGTGGAAGAACAAGCTGCCCGTATGGGCATCCCACTGGCGGAGTTTGGCCCATTAGCCTTATCCTCTGAACATCCGGCATCCTTGGGAGAACGGTGCACGGTGTTTATCGAAACGGCCATTGCGTCCGCTTCCGCTGAAGGTATTTCACGGGCGGATATTGTCGCAGGCCTTTGTCACTCCATCGTACAGAACTATCTGCATAAAGTTGTTGGTTCTAAACCTGTGGGACAGCACATCGTTTTGCATGGCGGTGTCGATTACATCCCCGGCATTGTGGCGGCATTCCAATCCGCATACGGTGACCGCATACAGGTCAGCCCGGTCTTTTCCATCAGTGGTGCGTATGGCGCGGCTTTGCTGGCACATGAAGCTGTGGGCGATGCACCCAGCCGATTTGTGGGATTTGACAGCCCGGCGCAGGACGCAGAGGACAGCCGCAGTGCGGAGATTCAGAAGAATATTGACTTCTACAAGCAGGCAGACAAACTGCTTTTGGAGGGTTACACTGGCAAACGTGACCCACGTAAAAAGACCGTAGGTGTGCCTTTTGCGTTGATGATCCACAAGTTCTTCCCGATGACGAATGCCTTCTTTACCTCGTTGGGCTTCAATGTCATCCTGACCGACCCTACCAGCGAGGAAACGATCCGGCTGGCTCAGCAGACCGCACAAGGGGAGACCTGCTACCCGGTCAAACTTATTTACGGCCATATGCAGCAGCTCATCGACCAAAAAGTAGATTATATCTTCCTGCCCACTATCCACACGATGAAGCACGAAAAGAGCCGTGTGAAACACAACTACGGCTGTGTCTATATGCAGACGGCAGCCGCATCCATTGCCAAAGCTCTGGACATTGAGAGCAAGGGCGTCACTCTGCTCAGTCCGGTATTCGATCTCGATTTTGGGCAGGAAGCTATGGCATCTGCAATGCTGGGACTGAGCAAGATCTTGGAAATCCCGAAACCGTTTTGTGCCAAAGCTCTGCTCAGTGGTGCCATGGCGGTGCGCCGCCATACCGCCGCCGTGGAAAAACAGGGCAAAGCTCTGCTGGCGACCCTGAGACCGGACGATAAAGTGTTGGTGCTCATCACCCGCAACTACGGCGTTTCCGACCCCATCCTGAACATGGGCATCCCGGAACTGCTGTTGGAACGCGGCTATAAAGTTATCACGCTGAGCCACCTGCCCGGTCATGCGCTGGACATCTCCGATGAATACGATAATCTTTATTATCCGTTCGGTCAGCATATCCTGTCCGGAGCAAAGCTGATTGCTCACCACCCGAACCTCTACGCTGTCTACCTGACCAACCATGGCTGCGGCCCGGACACCATGCTCTCATACCTGTTCAAGCAGGAGATGGGCGATAAACCCTACCTGCAAATCGAAGTGGATGAGCATTTTTCCAATGTGGGTGTCATCACTCGCATTGAAGCGTTCCTGAACAGCTTGCAACACCGCCCGGCGGTGGCTCTGCCGACAGATTTCAACATCGAGCAGGTCGATATTCACCCCTGTCGTCTGGCACAGACACCATCCCCCAATGTGCCACTCTATCTTCCGGCGATGGGTGCTTATACGCCCTATCTGGCCGCATATTTCAAACAGCAAGGGGCAGACCCCTACGAGCTGCCGCACCTGACGGACGATATTCTGAGCCTTGGCCGAGCGGAGACGAGTGCAAAAGAATACCTGCCTTTCCCGGCACTGCTGGGCAGTATCCTTGCTGAGCGTAAAAACGACCACGCACATGCGCAGTTCCTGATTCCGCAGACGCAGGGTGCGGAGGCAGACGGTCAGTACGCCCGTGTCATCCGTGCTGTGTTGGACCGCAGAAAAGAGCAGAATGCTCAACTTATCAGCCCAATGCTGGAAACACTGCCCGAAATGGCGCAGAACTGTGACGCACTCTTCCGCGCACTGTTGGCGGGAGATATCCTCTATGCTGCTCCGGCAGATAAACGTGCAGACATTTCGGCACAGTGGGATGCTCTGCCCGGCTGGGAGCAGCTGCACACAGCAGCGAGAGAGATCGGCGCACTTCCCGCAAAAGGCCGCCGCATTGCCGCTGTTGGTACGCCGCTCTGCCTGACAGAACTGGACAGCGGCGTACTTGCCGCGCTGGAAGCCGAAGGCGAACAGGTGCTTCGCGCCCCACTCAGCGAGGCACTCTGGTTTCTGTGGAAAGACAATTTGGATGAAAACAAACCATCGGCTGGTTGGCTTGACCAGATGCAGAGGCAGATGCAGACCCTTGGTAATGAACTTGGAGCGCACAGTGCCTTTGCGGAAGACGCTGAAACACTGTTCCTCATTGCGGACTCTGCCTTGCCGAATTTTTCAGGCGGGAACGGTCGATATCGGTACGCCAAGGCCGTGGAGCTTTCTAACCGTACCAATGCAGTGCTGACCCTTGCACCCCGGTATGAAAATACAGCGATGATTCTGGATATGCGCGGCCTGCACGATGCCTGTCGGGCTCCGCTGTTCCAGATTTCCCTTGATAATGACTGGGATGAAACTGCATGGAGCCGCTTGCGTTCGTTCCTCTACTACTGCTGAATCTGGCAGACGCAAAGAACCCGTCCGGTACGTCCGGACGGGTTCTTTGCGTCAGTTATGAAACAGAAAATCGCTTATTCGATGACCAGCAGCAGGCTCATTTTGAATTTGCCCTGTGCGGTAACGCTGTGCAGGCCGTTCTTATCGAAGCGGAAGCTCTCGCCTGCGTTCAGCTCGTAATCCTTGCCCTCATAGCCAATAATGGCCTTGCCTTCGAGGGCGGTCAGGATGGCATTGCCGGGAGCACGGTGCGGAGTCAGGCCAGTGCCCTCGTCAAAAGCCATCAGGACAAATTTCATGTTGTCTGCATGAGCGATGTCCAGATTGGCGATGCTGCCCTCTTCATAAGAAATGAGGTTCTTCAGTTCGGTGGGCTGGCCTGCCTTGATGATGTTGTTCATGGTAAAATTCTCCTTTTTCAAAATGATTTCGGTATAGATCATTCCACTGTTGGTTTTTGTGCCGCACAGTGTTTTCGGCGGTACATACAGCACTTCTCCGGGTTTGATAGACACTTCCTGCCCATCGACTCCCAGAAGAAACTTGCCGTTTCCCTCACCACCCAGATAAAGAGTGGTGCAGTCATAGTATTCCGGGGTAATAGAAGTGCCTGCGCCCAAGGAAAACCATGTTACCGGCACTCCATAGCCCAGTCCGGAAGGTCGGGAAACGGTCATAGCATCCCGGATCGGGCGAACCTGGGAAAGTGTAAAAGGGACATTGTTCATACAGCAGTTTCCTCCCGCAGAGCAACCGGAACGATGCTGCGCACCGACCGCCCCTGATAATGCAGTTCATCCACCAGCACCTGAACATCAAAAGAATACGAGATGTTCTCCTCGTTCAAGATCTCCGCAGCTGGACCGTAGAAAAATTCGCCTTTGCGGTTCAGCATCAGGACTTCGTCCGCTACGCTCATGGCATTGGTGGGATAGTGGGTATTCATGATGGCACTGATGCCGGATTCATGCGCCAGCCGCTCCACCATATTCAGTACTAAGATCTGATTGTGGAAATCCAGACCGGTTTCCGGCTCGTCCAGAATGATGAGCCTGGGACTGCCCAGTAATGCCTGTGCAATGCCCACCCGCTGCTTGTAGCCCTTGGAAAGGCTGCGGATGAGCCGGGGCAGAACGGCTTCCAGCCCGGTACGGCGGGCAGCCCTGCACACCTGCTCCTTCCGTTCCGCCTTTTTCACACCCTTCAGCTCGGCGGCAAAGGTCAGGTACTCCTGCACCGTCATCTCCGGGTAAAGGGGCGGCTGTTCGG
>OHFW01001140.1_pt1 | contig 10675 bp, 8 predicted proteins | sample 1567601 | NCBI WGS metagenome assembly OHFW01 (sample SAMEA3879594, study PRJEB24766) | human gut metagenome | biome: human-associated habitat; feature: feces | place: USA | collected 1985/1987 | reverse complement strand
AGGATAGATTTCTTTTCGAAGAAGGAGTGTACTGGACGTACACGACTGATGAGAAGAGGAATATAGACCGAAAAGACGAGGCGTTACCTGTAGTGTGAGAGAAGTTGCTCGATACGGCGCTTCATCTCATCGCGGACAGGCTGCGGGGAGATGACTTCCAGATTGGCGTAGGTCATCAGGACACTGTACAGTTCATTGTTCGGCCTGACGGTCAGACTTACATACCCCGTGCCGTCCTCGATCCATACCTTTTGGCTGGTATGTACCGGCTTGGTATTCATGCGGTACCAGTCGTACTTGGACTTCATATCATTGAGATCCGCCTTCAGAATCACCTCCACCGGCTCCTCATTGTACCGTGAGACACCTATTATATCTGAAAAGTAATTTTCGAAATCCACATACCATTCCTTATCCGGCCTGTTCAGCTTCAGATTACCGGACCGCAACCTGTCGACATCTATCTTGAGCACACCATCCGACGGAATTTCTATTCGGTCAATGGCAAGATTCCTCAGCCCGGGCTCATCCCTGACTCCATTGTTGTCAGCAATTCTGTAAGCCCACCCCATAAGGAACCACCTGTTGAGATACTGTTTCAGATACCAGGGCTGAAAGTCAATGTCCTTGACCTCCATGTAGGCGGCATTGTACTTGAGGCTTAGCGGATGCCCTTCACGGATATGGCGGTACAAACTCCAGAGCAGATTTCTGTTGCGCAGACGCGGATTGCTCTCAAAACTGATGAGCTGCTGCATCAGCTTTCCTCTTCCCTCCAGCTGACGTTTCAGTTTCTTCACCACTGCATCCACGCTTACAAGCCCGCTGATGGACTCGAAGAACTCCAGCGTGTACTCCAAGTCCGCATAACTCTGACTCGGGACCAATGTGCCATTGAATGTCTTGGAATCACGCGCGTAGCGATACCTGACCGGCCTGCCGGACCGTTTGTCGATCTTCACGCCATCCAGTCTGGAGAGAAAGCGGATGTCCTTGTATATGGTAACCCGGGAAACGGTCACCTGCCTACCGCTTTCCTCCGAAATGGTCTTTTCGCAGACGGAAATCATATCTTCAATCGTGCTCCACTCTTCGGAACAAAGGAGGTTGTCAATGGCACGATACCTCAGTGTTGCATTCTTGTTTGCCGGCATAACTATATCTGTAAACAATAGGTTTACAAATATAAATAAAAGACGCTTATTGTCAATGTTTTTGAGCGTCAAAGTTTCATAGGGTCTTTTTTCTGCCTAATTTTTATTATATTTTTGCAGCACCCTCAAAAAGACAAACAATCATTATAAATATCATGACAGAATTCGCTTCCAATCTCGAGCGTACAGAGCACGCTCGCCTTCGTTCTGACGCCTTCCGCATTGTATCTTCAGCCATAAGTCACTACAATGCAACTGGTTACGCATGGCTCGACCATAATGAGAAGGCAGATATTGTAAGCGACGCCATCGCCAAAGCGTTAGAGACCTTCAATCCCAAGAAAAACACTTCTTTCCACACTTGGGTAAACCGCTTAGCCTGGCAGATGACATGCAACAGACTCTCTTCACATCACGACACCTGCAGTATCACCAATTACACAGAAGATGATGAAGAAGTCGAGATGCCTGCATTCACGAACTGGGTTACAGCTGAGGACGAGGTTGTTGCCTGGGAGACGTCACACAGGATTGACAATTTCGTGAATTCGCGCAGCGAGGAGGACCGCATCATCTTCACTATGGACCGCGACGGATACTCCGCAAAGGAAATCGCTGAGTTCTTGGGAATGAGCATCCGCAACATCTATGTCAGACTGTCCAGAGCCAAGAAGGCAGTCGCCAAACATCTTGTCGCATAACAAGACTAGAGCATCTTAACCTAACAGAAGAACTTTCCTCCGCTGAGCTCTCCGATGCACAGGCACTCGAACTCGCGGAAGAGTATGAGGCGTTCACCGGAGGAAATATCGAGAACATATGTCGCAAGAAGATGATTCAGAGCATCATAGATGGCATTGAACCGAACTTCGAGGACATAAAGTCTTTCTGCGACGACGAAATAATCGGCGCCAAGGCCAATGTGAAGAAAATAGGATTTTAGATCCGGTGATTCTTCGCATTGGTCCGTATATGTTTTGATTTGACACCGCCACAAATATCAGAGATAATATCCTGTAGAACAAACATTTAGTTGACAGATGTATAAACTCTAGCCCTGTATGTACGAAAGAAGATGCGGCCAGACATTTCGTACATTATTTTGGCCATTTCATATATTTCTTCGTTCAGGTGAAAGATGTACGGGTGATTAGGAGTATATTTGTGTATAACTAAAATGATGAAAGACAATCTTCTCATATCCAAGGGTACGGAACTCGTACGAGTCCCGTTACGCAGTCTTGTATATATTCAAGCAAGTGCAAACTACTCGGAAATCGTCACCATCAACGGCAAGAAGACGCTTGTGTCAGAGGGACGTGCGATCGACAATGCACCTAAAGGCAAGGCTATCAGGAAGGCTATCTGCGACAGGAATGGCGAAATCATGGTAATCATGTCCGCGGGCAGGGAATCATTCCATGACTTCGCTCAGGCTTTAGCTGACTTCGGAGTGGACAATGCTGTCTATCTCGTCGGTTCAGAACTCTCTTACGGGTTCTGCCGCGACGGGCAGGGCCGCTTCATACCGTTCTCGCAAAAGCATCGCGACAGCCAGAAATACGAGAATTACATTATCTGGAGGAAGAAATGATGACCAGACTTCTCGAGCAGTTACTGTCGGATGCCGTATATTGTGTCGCGTCCCGCATTCGTTATGCCGCTTGCAATGTCGGTGATATAAATCAGATTATACAGCAGACTATTTCTTATATCCGTTCCGAGTATCTAAAGCCCAAACTACACGGCAAAAGAAAGTTGAGCGACAGCCTTAAGGAAGCTTATCTCGAGGAACTCAATGAAGCTGAAATCATCGCAACTGAAAAGATTCAGCAGCAATACTTTGTCTGCCGCAAGCGCAGAGACATAGCGTTGATTGAGTATCCGTCCTTAAGTCTGATTGTCAGCAAGGAGCTGGGCAAGAGGCAAATTCCTTATATATTGGAAACAGTTTTGGACGAGAACATCTTGACTGTCCATATTACTTCCGAGTATTTCTTCGATATTCCTCTTAGTCTCGAGAACGTAGAAAAGACGACGGACCTGCTGGAATACTTTATAATGCGCCCTGACTGTGCAAAGAGAGAAATGCCTGAAATCCGCAAGCGTTATGATCCCAAATTAGCCAGTTCTTGGAAAGAAGCTTGAGATGCCATCCCCCCGATTTCTCACTTTCTATGGTGGTTGGGGGAATTCTTTTTTCCTTTATCAAAGGTATGATATTTCTATCACGTTATCAATCAATTTATTGAGAAATCGTTGAGCACTTCCCGACACTCACCGTCACTGTATTCCCAAAGACTGTCGCAGACATCATTCGCACTTAGCAAACCGAAATCGTCCAAATCGCTCCACCCTCCGAAAGCTCCGCCGATGTTCAACCCATAAAATTTCATTCCGGAAGCCTTCTGCTCATCTATCAGACCTTTCACCGAATCGTCAATCTGGCCCCATCCGAAATCCGAGATACAGAGGATATCCGCCGTGTCGAACTTCTTCTCCCTAGGCATTATATCCTGAAAAAGCCACTCGAACATGGCATTTTCGTCATTTCCTCCCATAGAGACATCGGAAAGAAACTCGAGAAGTTTGCTCCGGTCATTTCCCAGCGAATCCACACGCATCATCTTGTGGGAGTCCGAGTAGGCGACGATCAGGACCTCCCTGTGACGCCGCTTCGCTATAATGGTCACGGCATAGGCCAACTGGATAGCCACCTGCAACGGTTCACCATTCATGGAAGAACTCTCATCCACACAGACGATGACAGGCCCGTCCTTATGTACGTCCGGACGCGAGGCCTGGGATGCTGAAGCAAAAACCTGAAGCCGTTTCTCGGCAAAATTCATGAAGAAGACGTCCTGGGTGGCCTTCTCCGACAAGAGGACCAATTCAGAAGGGAGCAGCGCGGAAAGATTATTGCCGACGGTTATCCCTTCAATGTCACTCTTTGACGCCACTGAAAATCTTCCCCTTGTTTCCGTCACGTCCTCTCCTGCCCTGCCGATAAGCAAGGCGAGCTTCTTCAGGGATTCAGGGATGCTGCGAAGGTAAATATTCTCCCTTCTCTGCTGCTCCATCTTCGGGTCACAGGCGCCAATGCCCATAAAATCGTCATCTTCATCATCATTGTCTTCCAAGAAGTCCTGAAGTCCGGACATATCTGGACCCATTCCCTCTTTACGCCCTTCATCATTGTCCCCATCGCCCTCCGGGATATTGACTTTTGTCAACAGATTTCCCTCCAGATCCATTCTGGCCTTCTTTCTAGCCTTCTGCGACGACTCATATATCCGCCTCCTTCTTTCCATAAGCGCCAACCAGAGAGAGAAGAATTCCTCTATCAGTTTATTCATTCTTTCTTCCGTCAGACGCCCTGCCGCACGTTCACTTTCGAGCCTGTCCGCAAACGCTTCCAGTTCATTGGAAGCATCATCCCGCCACATCATGACGGGCTTTGCCGTATCCAGAAAGCGTTTGTCAGCCATCACATTCAAGACAGTCCGGCGGACAGGGTTGTCTTCCACTTCGGCCCGATCCAGCAGAAACTGCGAGATGTCACTGCCTGAGAATTTGGCGACAGCCACTGCCAATGTCATTGACCGTATCAACTTATCTTCCGCCATTATACTTCTGCAATGTCTTTGTCATCAATGAATAGTGTTGGATGTCCGCCAGGAACACATTGTCTTCGACCTGTCGACGGAACTCCGCGAGCATAAGACCAGCGCCACCAATGGCCGAACTTGACATGGAGGCATCAGCGCATGAAACTGCCACGGCGTTCTTCTTCCGTAGTCGATAGACATAATTATTGATGGCCACAGCCCCGCTTCTCGGGGACTTTATAAGAAACGAGACCTCCGACTCTCCGGCAAGGTCCACCAGGTCGTTCCCTACAAAGCGACCAGGGACGGCTTCCGGCGTAAGCTTATTGTAATCGGAAATTCTGATCTTGAGGGACTCCCCTCCTGCATCAATGATATAATGGACACCATCCGGAGAGAAGAATTCTTCCTGACCGCTGCGACTTGACGGACTTGTCTGACGTCTTGTGACCGGCCAGGTCATAGAATCCTTGAGAATGGTCTTGGCAAGTTCCTCACATATGTCCTTCCCGACTTTGGGAATCTGGCTGTCGTGATCCCATATCATGTGTTCCAGCAGCAGACAATCGGAGTAATCCACCTGACACCGCCCGTTCAGGAGAGCGGACATCCGCATGATTCCCAATATCTTCTTCCACCGGCGGTCCGACACATACGGCACCTCGTGCTCATCCGAGTCGTTTTCCTGCGCCTGTCTTACAATCAGAGTCCTCAGGTTATAGATAAAATCCATTATGCTCTCCGGAACATCTATGTCTCTTGAACGGGAAATCAGCGACTGGTATTCTTCATCACTGAATGCCAGCTCCCTATCCACACTCGGTTCCGCACTCCTTCCGGACAGCAGGGCCCTGAAATTCAGCCGGTCACCTATGGGACGCACAATATAGCGGATAAGGAAACGGTCCCAAAGTGCTTCAAGTCCTTCCCCTTCAGCCGGAAGCTCATTCGATGCCGAGATGATGCCTTTCAGGGGCAGTTTCAAATCCTTGTCACCGTTGCGGAATATCTTCTCATTGATGGCAGTCAGCAGCGAGTTCTGTATTGACGGGCCGGCCTTCCAGATTTCATCCAGGAATACGATATCCGCTGTCGGCAAATAGCCGTCAGTCACTCTCTCATACGTGTCACCGTCCTTCAGTTTGCTGATGGAGACAGGACCGAATATCTCATCCGGTGTGCTGAAACGGCTCATCAGGTACTCAAAGCTGCGGGCATCGCGGAATGCCATTTTCAGTCTCCGCGCCACCATGCTTTTCCCGACACCAGGCACACCCAGCAGAAAGATGCTCTCGCCCGAGAGCGCAGCAAGCAGGCTGAGGCCAATGACCTCGTCACGTTCATAGGCCCCGGCACTCATCGCATCCAAAAGGCTTATAATCCTGTCTCTAAGATTGTTTGTCATATCTTGTTTTTAATCGGTGAAACCATATCCAGGACATCATCCATTGTCAACTTCGAACTGCGGTCAGTTCCCGCCAGGATGGCATCCGAAATCTCTTTCTTCGTTTCATGCAGACGCAGGATCTTCTCCTCAATGGTATGCTGCGACACCAGCCTGATGACCGTCACCGCACGTCCCTGTCCCAGGCGGTGAGCCCTGTCCTCGGCCTGCTTCTCTATGGACGGATTCCACCACGGGTCGGCGATGATGACATAGTTCGCCGCAGTAAGATTCAGTCCCAGTCCTCCTGCCTTCAGGCTCACAAGAAAGATCGGACAGACGCCGGACTGGAACTTCGTTACAAGCATCTTACGTTCCTGAAGCGGAGTGCTGCCATCCAGATAGAGGTAATTGTACCCTTCCTTCGTGAGCATCCTGCCTATGATGCCCAGGAATGAAGTGAACTGTGAAAAGATGATCACATTGTTGTTTCCTCCCGCCATCAATGTGGACAAGATGTCTTTCAGGGCATCCACCTTGGAAGAGCCTCCCTTCCATCCCGCAGTAACCAATTCCATAGCATTGGCCATGAGGCGAAGACGGGTCAACTCTGCAAAGAACTCCACCTTGATATCCCGTGCAAGTGTCCTTTCCTTGGCGGTTTTTCTCTTCTTGTACTTGAGTTCAAGCCTCTTTCGTGCCTCCTCATACACAGCCATCTCATTGACACTCAGGTGGACCGGATGCAGATAGCTCACCTTGTCCGGAAGGTCTCCCAGCACCTGTTCCTTGGTCCGACGGAGAATGAACGGCTGGGTAAGACCTTTGAGCAGTTCCCTCTTGTAATCATCCATTTCAGGCCCGTTGATGTATTTGTCCCGGAAAGTGGCCCAAGATCCTAAAAGCCCAGGATTGATGAACTGCATCAGGTTCCAGAGTTCTCCCATATGATTCTGCACCGGCGTTCCCGTAAGAATCAGCCTGCTTCCGGCCTGGAGAGACATCGCAGCCTGTGACATCTGCGTCGTTCGGTTCTTTATCTGATGGGCCTCGTCAAGGCACACCACGTTCCAGCCGACAGACTTGAGCAAATCAATGGATGTCACCATTACGCCATAACTGACCAGGAACAGGTCCCCGGCCACAGCACTCTCTATCGCAGTTTTTCTGTCCTGCACCTCATTCAGGAGCGTAACATTCAGCGAAGGAGCGAAGCGCTCGGCTTCGGCAGCCCAGTTGGGGACAATGGATGTGGGCGCAACCACAAGGGATGGTCCCGTATCTTTCTTATGAAGCAGAAATGCCAATGCCTGTACGGTTTTCCCAAGGCCCATGTCATCGGCAAGACAGGCTCCGGCACCCCAGCTGTCAAGACGCACCATCCACTGGTAACCCTGCATCTGGTAATCACGCAATGTCGCGCCAAAACCTTCCGGAAGTACCGGCGAGGACTCGTAAGCCGACTCCATACGTGCGAGCAGGTCCTTGAATCCTTCATCCATCTCCGCATGCAGACATCCGTCTTCGCCCAGCACCTTTGCCAGGGCACCTACCTGAATGGCAGGGATACTGATGCGTCCTTTCCTGTCAGTTTTGCCGAGCTCCGAAATCTCAGCGAGATGTTTCTGTAGCGTCTTGGACATCTTGGCATATTCCTTCTCCCCTACTTTGATGTATCCCTCTACATCAGAGTCCTTCCACATTGCAAGAATTTCCTCCAGAGTCCTTTTCTTGCCGGACACCTTGACGCTCCCTTCAACCTCGAACCAGTTCATGTTGGTGGATACGGAAATGTCAACGTCCTTCGACTCCGATATTTCCGAGAATTTCAGAATCTCGCCTTCCGGCCATTCCATGAAGTATGACTGCGGATTGTCATGGACAAAAGACATCAGCGCAAGCAAGTGCTCAGGAGCAGAGAATCTGGCAGTCTGATAGTCCTCATAAGGGATTCCAAGCTCCACCTCGAAGAATTTCCGGAGAACGTCATAGTTCTCATACTCACTGAAAAGGTCTCTCCTGACGGCCACCGTGTGACCTTCCAATGTGTCATATACGTTCTCACCTCCTTCACCCGGTGAAAACCTGGACAGTCCTTCCACAATCGGCACCGCCTGGACAGTCATCTCATAATCATCTTCCACAGGCCGGACGCGAACCGCCAGAACCGGCGAGCCGTCCTTCTCCTCTATCCTGCCGAGATCCGCAAGATCAGTATGCAGTTCTACAATCCCGTCCAGTTTCTCAAGCGTCTGTCGCAGCCCTGCAAGTGCCGACGATGGAATCGACCCCATCTTGAGCATCCTGTCTATGACCGCCCTCTGTTCCGGGCTCATGACAATGACATGATAGACACCATCTTCATCAATGGTCACCAATGATTCCGGAACAGATGCACCTGCGGATTGCGGAAGGGAGACATTAGATCCGATCCTGATTTCCATGCCCTCCGCACGGAATGACAACCAAGGGGATTCCACTTCCACAGTGGCCGGAGTGAAGTTCTGATTGTAATACTCCCCGACGAACACCCTGTCGCTGCCGAGAAGCAACGGAAGAATCTCCGGCACCTCAGGCTTATTGCCAATGCGTCTTTCGTCGAGTTTCCGAAGCGCCGCTGCAACCTTGATGTCCGTAGGAGTCATCTCCTCATATTTCAGGTCAATGAAAGTGCTTCTCTGATAAAGCGTTCCACCATCCCAGCTGCCGTCAGGCCGCTTATTTTGACCAATGATCGCTTTCAGTCGAAGTCCTTCCAGGAAATAGACGATCCTCTTAGCAGCACGGTTCTTTTTCTCTGCGGCTTTTTCCCTGATATCGGAGAATATTATCTCCCATTTATCTCTCCGGTATATTCTTCCAGTCATGCCGGAGCCGCAAAAAAATTGCTCCAGCAGGGCCTTCCTGTCGGCAGACATCGGCAGATAAGGTGCCAGTTCATTCTGCAGTATTGCGGCCGACGGAGGTACCGACAGACTGTACTTGTCCTTGATGCCGCCAAAGTCAATGCACTTGAAGAAGTTAAGGAGAATGCAGCAGAACGCCTTGGTCTCGACGGTACTGCGCTGGGCCAGCAGTTTTGCCACTTCTCCTTCCACATGGTTGGCACACACCTCTTCCTCATTAGAGATGTAGGTAAACAGGATCCGCACCGGTGCCATGATGGGAGAATAGAGGTAATGACGGTGGTTCCGCATCAGATCCACCGATTCCTTTATCCTGCGGCTGCCTGCAACGGATGGCCGCACGGTACAAAGATAGAGCGTGATACCGTAGAACCATCCCAACAGCGGATCAGAGAACATCCCTTTACATTCGGCCGTCATGCCATGCAGCCGGAGGGATTCCTGGAACAGGCCATACGCATCATCCGTACGTCCTTCATAAAGAGCCTTGATGGCATCCGCCCCATGAGACCACATCGTCGGATAATAGCATTTCCTGGCTTCCGGCCAGTTCCCGAACTGAAACAGATGATAGGCCGACACCATGTCATACACCTCGTCCGTTATATGCATGGAACTGTCTGCATAACTTGCGAGCCTGTTCCAGAATTCTTCTGTCAATGTCCCCTCAGCAAAGCGCACTCGGAGCATCCGTCGTATGGACTGCAGGACTTCCTTCTCAGTCAGCAGCCTAAAAAGGCTTCCGTAATTTTCAGCATCAAGGAGTCTCTCTCCAAGGTATTCTCCAAGGTCCGCCCTCAGGAAAGACGGTCTGGAGAATCTGTGGAGAGCAGCGGCATCCTGTCTATGAAGAGCAGTTCCCAATTCCCACAGCCATGATGCCGTGTCCGTGCGGAACTGGCAAGTCTTCTCCACCCAACGGGGAATATCGAAATTATCCAGCGCGACAGCCACCACATTGAAAAACACCCGAGGAGACACTCGCCCATCCTGTACGTACTGGGAATGCTCCAATATGACAAGATCAGTCTTAGCTTTGGAACAGTTCCTTCCGTACAGCTGCTTCAGAACATAGTCCCCGGGAATGTCCCCAAGATATGCCACCAGACAGAGCAGTTTCACCTGCTCCGTCTCCAATCCCGGCAAAGCCGCATATCCTGTATTTCCATTTACTGCCTTCTTTTCCATTGCGTCAAATATAGCTCAACAGAATGCCATAATCCGGCACCTTTTTGGTCCTCAATTACATATACCGCAAGACAGCCGAATTCTTACATAACCATACGTTAATAATAACAAATAAATCATTTCCAATGAAAGAATCCTTTGCTTTCTCCGTATATGTTATCAAACTCTATAATTCAGATGAAACTCAAGTATATCGATGGTCCCTATGGGTATGCCCGTGATGTAAAGGCCTTGGAAATATTCGAAAATGCGGTAAACAATTCCGAATGGCTCGACGAAAATGACAGTCTGGTTTCAGGAGATATGGTGGGATTCAATTTCGGCGATGACGAGGTAAGGGCTACAGTCGAGATCGGAAAGGAAATCATTGAAGTTCATACGATTTCTCCTCTCAAGTACGATTATGCCAGGTCATTGCACATGTCATTCTTCAGC
>OHFW01001133.1_pt1 | contig 10709 bp, 7 predicted proteins | sample 1567601 | NCBI WGS metagenome assembly OHFW01 (sample SAMEA3879594, study PRJEB24766) | human gut metagenome | biome: human-associated habitat; feature: feces | place: USA | collected 1985/1987 | reverse complement strand
CCGCATAGGCGGGCTGGATGTGCCTGTGCTGGACGCCCTCCCCTCCCCTGAGGTAGACCGCTACCGCAACAAAGTCCAGTTCCCGGTGGGCCGCGATAAAGACGGCGCACCCTGCATCGGTTTTTACGCCGGGCGCACCCACCGCATCGTCCCCTGCCCGGACTGCAAGCTGCAGCCCAGCGTGCTGAACGAGATTGGCAACGCGCTGTGCGCCTTTTTTGCACAGCAGGTCATCCGCCCCTACGATGAGCAGAGCGGCAAGGGGCTGGTGCGACATATCTTCCTGCGGCGCGGCGCGCACAGCGGGCAGATCATGGTGTGTCTGGTATGCACCCGGGCAAAGCTGCCCCACGCAGAGCAGCTTTGCACCGCACTGCGGGGGCAGTTCCCGGCCATCAGCACCATTCTGCTCAACGTCAACGCCAAAAACACCAACGTCATTTTGGGCAGTGAAAATCACATCCTGTACGGCCCGGGCTACATTGAGGACACGCTTTGCGGCGTGCCGGTGCGGTTGGGACCACTGTCCTTCTATCAGGTCAACACGCTTGCCGCCGAGCGGCTGTACGGCGTTGCTGCGCAGTACGCGCAGCTGACCCCGGACGACACGCTGCTGGATCTCTACTGCGGCATGGGCACCATTGGTCTTTCCATGGCAGGTCAATGCCGGGAGCTGATCGGCGTAGAGATCGTGCCGGAGGCCATCGAGAGCGCCAAGGCCAACGCTGCCCGCATGGGCGAAGCCGTGGCTGCCAAGAGCCGCTTTTTCTGTGCCGATGCCGGACAGGCTGCCACCCAGCTGGCTGCCGAGGGTCTGCACCCGGACATCGTAATGCTGGACCCGCCCCGCAAGGGCTGCGATGAGGCCACCCTCTCCGCAGTGGTGCGCATGGCACCCCGCCGGGTGGTGTATGTCAGCTGCAACCCCGCCACCGCCGCCCGAGATGCCGCATGGCTGGAGCAGAATGGGTATCACGCAGAAAAGGTGCAGCCGGTGGATCTGTTCCCGAGGACGAAACATTGCGAATGCGTGCTCTTGATGTCAAAAGTCCAGTAATATAGTGCGGTGATTCGTTTAATATCGTTTGGACATCATTTCACAGTCTGAGCCGTTCTTGTCCTTGGAAACAGGTCGAGGGCGGTTTTCGAGAATTTGAGCAATATCTAAATCGTAGCCACAGGGGTAGTGGATAATTGAGTTTCTGGATTAGATGTTTGGGCTAACAGCGAATCCACTAACTCAGGTATCTGGGGGTATCCAGTGTAGGATTTAGATGTCATCCCCCTATAACGCAAAAACGCCGCCAGCGTAGCATGTGAAATCATCACACGGTACGCTGGCGGCTATGCTTTTATTGTTTATACAGCTTTCGGCGTGAGCCACTTTTCTGAGGAAGACGTCCGTTGCGTTTCACATAAAGAAACATCTGGCTAACAAAAAAGAATAAAGCTGATTTTTATGCCCTCATTATTCTCTATAAATAGCACTGCACCGCAGCTCTTGACGTTTCTCATCCAGAGAATACCGGATCGTAATCACACCATTTTCTGTCTCTACTTCTACCTGTTTTGCATGTTCAAACAACCTGCGCAGGCGGCGGTACTCGTCCCGCTGCGCATCCGTGTAGTGAGACGGCATATCCGAGGTAAGGAACACATTGCCCAGCAGTGCGTTGACTGTGGCAAGGGTGCGTTTTTGCTCTGCCGTCAGCTTGCAGTTTTCCTCCCGGAGGAAGAACACATCCGGGTCGCTGCCATAGGCACGGCCATTGAGCTGCCGCCGGAACACTGTGTTGTTCAGCGCCTGCTTTGTGGACACCCGCTCCCGGTGGAACAGGCGCATATACCACACATCGTCCCAGTCCAAGCTCACGTCGCAGCTGACACGGCAGTAATCCACCAGCCCGAAGGCAGGCATCACCGGCACGCCGCAGCCGAGGATGGCTTTTTGTCCGCACCAACTACGCAGCAGCTCCATGGCACGGCGCATCCGGGCGGCACGACTCTCGCGAGCATTGCCAAAGGGAGCAGCGCCGTACAGAAAATCCAGCTTGACAAGGTCGAAACCCCAATCGTTCAGCACCCGGTCAAATACCCGGCGCAGATAGTCCAACACGGCCGGGTTGTCGATATCCAGTGCATAAAAGCTGCTCCAGTTGCTGCCGCAGCACCACGGTTTGCCGTCCACTTTCAGCAGCCAGTCCGGGTGCTGCCGGAAAAGGGCAGAGTCCTTTTCGCACACAAAGGGTGCAAGCCAGAGCCCGGCCTGAAAGCCAGAGGCGTGGATTTCCTGCACCATGCCTTTCAGCCCGTGGGGGAATTTCTGTGCATCCGTTTCCAGCCAGTCGCCCACCTTCGGCTCCCAGCCATCATCGATCTGGAACAGGTCTCCCGGGCAAAGCAGGCTGCGGCAGCCGGTCAGGTCCTCCCGGATGGTGTCCTCGGTGATTTCCTGATAGCGGTTGTACCAGCTGGAATAGCCTGCCAGCTTCTTCTCTGTCCGGGGCTTGATGCCCATAGCCTGAAACCAGCCGTCGAACACCTCGGCCTCGCTGCCCTCGGCAAAAAACAGGTCGAACAGGGCAAAGCTGCCGCCGGGATGCTCCACCCCGGCGCAGTCCCGCTCCAGTGTCAGCAGGGCTTTGCCACTGTCGTAGCGGAGGATGGTGTAGCCCGGGGTCTCGTCCAGCGATGCCACCAGCTGGAACTGCCCGCCCTTGCGGAAATAGCAGTAGGAAAAGCCGTGGCTCTGACCGTTATGATGTCCGTAGGGCACAAAATGATAATCGCCGTAGCGGTCAAAGGCATATTTCTTCAGTAGAAATCCCGGAATGTGATCGGTGCCGCGCAGCTTGCCGTTCCGGTTCAGCTCCGGGCTGTAGGTCCATGTCTGGTAGCCGTTCATGAACAGACGCTCGTCTGCTTCCATCGTCCACGGCATCTCGGCACGTACCGCCTTCAGCGTCCCGGCGGGCAAGTCGGCGGAAAGATGCACCGCACCGCAGCCCGGGTGTACCGGGGCATCGCCCTGCCGCACACCGCCGGAAGTTTCCGCGTACCAGTGCAGTGTCTCAGTCATGGTGCGCTTCCTCCCCGTGGAGCTGTGCGCTGATCTCGGCAGCGCGGGCATCGGTCAGAACAAACTTGCGGCGGAACAGCACCAGCGCACCTGCCAGCACCAGCATGGGCAGGACCGTCATCATCAGGCGCAGACCCAGCAGGGTTCCGGCGCTTTGTACTGCCACCGGGCCGGTCTCCTCCGTGTTGCCCACAAGACCGATGAGATCCAGCCCGATGCCGGTGAGGAACACCGCCACACCGGAGGCTGCCTTGACCACAAAGGTCTGCATGGAAAAGATGACGCTCTCCTCCCGGCGGCCGGTCTTGAGCTGGCCGTAGTCTACACTGTTGGAAAGGAACAGGGTGGTCAGCACGGTCAGCATCCCGTTGCAGGCAAACACTACCACGCCCGGGATGCACAGCAGGGCAAGGCTATGGGAAAGCCCGGTCAGGCAGAACACCAGCAGCGTGCCGTAGCCGCACAGTGCCAGCACAAGGCTCAGGTGAAATACCTGCGTGCTGCTGAACTTTTTGCGCAGCAAGGGGTAAAGCACCATCATGCCAAGGATCTGCGCCGCACCGCCCACGGTGGAAAACAGGGTGTAGGTGGCTTTCCAGCCTGCACCGCCAAGGTCGTACTTGAAAAAATAGATGATGAAGTTGGAGGTAAGGTACAGCGCCGAGTTGATCAGCACGATGCTGCCTACCACCACCATAGCCTGATCGTTGCGGAACAGGGCGGAGAACATCTCCTTTACGGTGGCGGTCTTCATCTCACTGGGGGTGGTCTCCCGCATGGCGGCGCAGCAGACCAATTCCGTCACCACAAAGAGCACCGATACGATCAGCGCCACCCAGCGGAAGCCAGCGCGCTCGCTGTCGCCGCCAAGGGCTCCCACCAGCAGCATGGTGAACATGGCAATGAGTGCCGAACCAACGCCTGCACAGGTACGTCCCACCATGGAAAGATTCTCCCGGTCTTTGGGCGTGCGGGTCACGGCGGGGATCATGGACCAGTAAGGAATATCCATCATGGTGTAGGTGACACCCCACAGGATGTACACCACGCTGAAGTAGACCATCAATGCCGCTTCGTCCAGCACCGGGGCGGCAAACAGGGCGTAGAGCACCAACGCATTGAGCAGCGTGCCGGAAAAGATCCACGGACGGAAACGTCCCCAGCGGGTGCGGGTCTTTGCCACCAGAACCCCCATAAAGGGGTCGTTGAAGGCATCGAAGAACCGGGCTGCCATGAGCACCAGCCCCACAAAGCTTGCCGAAAGTCCCAGCACATCCTGATAATAATACATGACGTAGGAAGCCGACAAGGCATACACCATATCCTTGCCCACGGCACCAATGCCGAACGCAGTTTTCTGTTTCAGGGTCAGTTCCATACAGCGTCCTCCTTTTCAATGGTAAACCGCAGCACAACGGGCTGGGTCTGCGGTGCAGAAACGGTCAGCAGGGCTTCTCCGGCAGTGCCCACAGTGCGCAGATAGGTGCCGGTCATGCCGCCTTCTGCCACGGCGGTCTGCGGGCCCACAAGGGCGGCGCTGCCATCTACCGTAAACTGCACCGGGAACTGTGCGTAGGGGGCAGGAGCGCCGTTCTCGTCCAGAATGCGCACCCGGACAGCCGCCATATCGTAGGTGTCCTGCTCCCGCAGGGACCTTGACTTCCAAGTGCAGCTTTGCACTGGGGCAGAGGGTCACGCTGCGCACCACGTTGCCGTCCTGTACGGCATCGAACCGCCAGCGGGTGGCTTCGCCGCCCCAGTTGCCCACATATTTGCCGTAAAGGGCCACGCCGTCCTTAAAGGCCATTTTGTAGCGCAGCATACACCAGCCGAATTTGACCTTGTAGGCCAGCGGCAGCCCTGCCAAGCCATATTTCCCGGCAGCCAGCAGGCAGTCCCGCACAGCGGCTGCCTTGGCGGGGGAAAAGTGCTCCTGCGTTTCCAGCAGCTCGCCAATGGTATCGTCCATCACAAAGGGAGGGTGGGGCAGCGCCGTCCACTCGCTTTGGCGCAGGGTGGTGACGAACACATCGTTTTTGTAAAGCTTTACTTGCTGGGCATTGCTGAAAACATAGGCTGTGCCCAGCTGCCCGGCGGGGTTATCGCCGATGTCCATGGAGGAGCTGACCGCCAGCACCGGGTCAGTATCGCCCTGACTGGCATAGACCGCAGCCGCCAGCTTCGGGTTGCGGAAGCTGTCCAGCACCCCGTGGTAGCAGATGCGGTCCCCGGAGCCAAAGTCCTTGTGGGTCTGGTAGTCGAACATACACCAGCCAAAGCACCCGGCGTGCTCCTTGCTGGCATAGGCGGCGTTCTGCACCCGGACGTGCCGCAAGGCGTGCTCCTGCCGGTGCGGGCCATCGTCAAAGGGCTTGGTGGGGTACATGTGGCCGTTGCACTCCGAGATGAGCAGCGCCTTGCCCATATCCGGGGTCACGTCTTTTTTAGGCTTTGCGCCGGGCGTTACGCCGTTGTGGGAAAAATCGTTGTAGGCGTAGACATCCTCCAGCAGATGGCTCTTTTCCAGATACCGCACACCGGAGGTGGCACGGCTGGGGTCCAGCTGATGGGCAATCTCGTTGGTGCGGGTGTAGAAGGCATCGTCGTCCACGCTCTCGTTGATGCGCACACCCCACAGGATGATGCTGGGGTGATTGCGGTTCTGCAAGAGCATCTCCTGCAGCATCTCGCAGGCGGCGTCCTTCCAGTTGTCGTCCCCGATGTGCTGCCAGCCCGGCAATTCAGTGAACACCAGCAGACCCCGCCGGTCGCACTCGTCCAGAAAATACTGGCTTTGGGGGTAGTGGCTGGTGCGCACGGCGGTGCAATGCAGCTCCTCCTGCAAAATGCGGGCATCCTCCCGCTGCAGGCTTTCCGGTGCGGCGTAACCGATGTAAGGGTAGCTCTGGTGTCGGTTCAGACCCCGCAGAAAGGTCTTTTTGCCGTTGAGGTAGAAACCATCCGCCCGGAACTCTGCGGTGCGGAAGCCAAACGTCACCTGTTTGCGGTCGATGGGCTGTCCGGCTGCGTTCAAAAGCTCTGCCACGGCATGATGCAGCACCGGGTGCTCTGTATCCCACGGCTGTGCATCCGGCACAGAAAGCTGCATCTTCCCGGTTTCTGCCGCCTGTGCGGTCTGCTCGGCCAGCAGGGTGCCGTCTGCGGTCTCCAGCCGGATGCGGACCGCCACGGCTGCGGGTGTGAGCTCTGCCGTCCACTGCACCACAGCCTCCTGCAGGGTGGGCGTGTAGACGAACAGATCGGTCAGGCGGCTTTCTGCCGTAGCTTCCAGCCAGACCTCCCGGTACAACCCGCCGTAGGTCAGGTAATCAATGACAAAACCAAAGGGTGGAATCGTTGGGTCTTCCCGGGTGTCCAGCTGCACGGTCAGCAGGTTTTCACCCTCCCGGTCCACAAGGTCTGTGATCTCCACCGTAAAGCCGGTATAGCCGCCCCGGTGCTGCCCGGCAACCCTGCCGTTGACCCGCACCACCGCCTGATGGGCAGCGCCGTCAAAGCGGACAAACAGTCGGGGCGCAGCCTGCACCGGTGGCACTCGGAACCGCTTCCGGTAGCCGCAGACCATCTCGTAATCAGCGGGGGTGGCATAGTGCAGCGGCACCTCCCGGCAGGTATGGGGCAAGCGGACGGCTTGTTGTTTTGGCACCGGCAGCCCCTTGCCAAAGGCTTCCGTCCAGTGGTGGGTAAACTCCCAATCATCGCAAAAACTGTGTTTCATCGCGGCAGCACTCCTTCCAGTAAAATCGAGATCATTTCTTCCAGCACAGCCACATACTGCACCCCGCTTTCTGCCAGACTGCGGTCTGCCAGAAAGCTTTCGATGGATGCGGTGATCATCTGCCGCAGCACCGGCAGGGATACCGGACGCATGACCCCTTCTGCCACCGCCTGCTCCAGCAGCGCCATGGTGGGCTCCCACCCGTTTTCCAACTGGCTGCGCACCCGCGCCGCCACCACCGGGTATTTTTCGTCCAGCTCCTTCATCTGCCGCAGGTCCAGCGCGGCGTATTCTGTCGGCATGGCAATGATGACCGCCCGCAGCTTCTCCTGCAAAGTACCGCTGCCCGCCAGAATTTCCTGCTTGCAGCGGTGGATCTCTGCAAAGGCGTGGTCTACCATATCCAGCAAAAGCGCCTCCTTGGAGGGGTAAACGGTGTAGATGGTCTTTTTGCTGATGTGCAGCGGCTCTGCCACCTGCTGCATGGTGAAATGCAGCCCCTGTTGACGGAATAGCTGCATCGCCTGCGTGCGCATCAGCGCATCGAGCTTTTCCTGCATGAGCGTCCTCCTTGTGGAAACTGTATTTGCCTTTCCAGTTTCCATTCTAGTACGGAAACCAAGTTAAATCAAGCAGTTTCCGCATTTTCTGCGTTCTGACGAAGAACCCGAGAAGAATCACAGCAGAATGCCATATCTCAAAACGCAGCAGCCGGAATGGTATCCGTAAAGTTGCGCATAGTACTGTTTATGATCCGATAACAAAATTGATATTTCTACCTGCCAATGATAAGATCGCGACAAGACCATATTTCACTCGGAGGAACTTTACAATGGCAAAAAAGAAAGCTGCTGCCTACCGCCTTGCAAAACTGAGCCTTACACTGCGCGGCATCAGCCATAATCTTGGCGAGACCAACGATTCCCGCTTTGCCCACGCTCTGCACAAGGGACTGTATTTCGACTACATGATGGCAAACCCGCCTGTCTGATTTTCAGGTGGGCATTTTACTTTGCCAGGATTTTGAGAACTACGATAAACTGCCCCCGAAACAGCACGGTCTAACGCGCTGCTTCGGGGGCAGTCTGTTGTTTATTCAATTATAAAGTTACTGCTTTGCACTTTCCGGGGCGACCTCAAAGTCGATCTTGCCCAGATTGACGTCCGCACGCACGATGGTGATCATCATGGTATCGCCCAGATTCCAGTTCTTGCCGGAAACGGGATCAGAAAGGCGCACGCCCTCGGTGAGCATGGTACCGGTAGCGGTCAGGCTGGAAGCAGGTACAAAGCCTTCCACGCCGTTTTCCAACTCGATGAACAGGCCGCGCTGGGTCACGCCGGAGATGCGGCCCTCATAGCACTCGCCCAGATGGCGGCGGGCATACTCTGCCTTGTAGCAGTCCTCGGCCTTGCGCTCGATCTGCATGGCGATAACTTCGCGCTCGCTGGCCTGCTTGCTGACGTCCTCGGCAAACTCGCTGTAACGCAGGATCATGGTGTCCTTGTCCGTGCCCTTGAGCTGAGCCGTCATGATACGGTGGATAGCCAAGTCCGGGTAGCGGCGGATGGGGCTGGTGAAGTGGGCATAGTCCTGCAGCACCAGACCGTAGTGTCCCTTGGGTTTTTCCTCGTACACAGCCTTGGACATGCAGCGCAGCATACCAACATTGATGATCTGCTCGTAGGCAGTGCCGCGCACACCTTCCAGAATGGCGCTCAGCTCCTTGGGGGTGGGCACGTCCTTGGCAAAGTGGTCGTTGACGCCGCAGGCCTGCAGCAGGCCGTGCAGACGCTCCAGCTTTTCGGCGTTGGGCTCCTCGTGCACGCGATACACAAAGGGGATCTGCTTCACCCGGGCAAAGTGGGCGGCGCACTGGTTGGCCAGCAGCATGAACTCCTCGATCATGGCCTCGCTCTCGCCGGAGGTGCGCTTTTTCACGTCGATGCAGTGGCCATCCTCGTCCAGGATCAGCTTCACCTCGCCGCTCTCGATATCCATGCAGCCGCGCTCCTTGCGCAGGCGGGCACGGTGGCCATACAGCTCCTTCATAGCAGGCAGCTGCGCCAGTACTTCATGGTACTTGCCGGTCAGTTCGTCATCGGTGCTGCCGGCCAGCAGGGCGTTGATCTCGGAGTACACGCCCTTGACCCGGCTGCGGATGACGGACTTGACAAAGCGGTAGTCGGTCAGATTGCCGTCTTTATCCAGCCGCATCAGGCAGGAGAAAGCCAGCCGCAGCACGCCCTCGTTCAGGCTGCAGATGCCGTTGGACAGCTGCTTGGGCAGCATGGGCACCACCTGATCGGCGTAGTAGACGCTGGTAGCGCGGTTAAAGGCCTCGTTGTCCAGCTCGGAGCCGGGCTTGACGTAGTTAGAAACATCCGCAATGTGCACGCCCAGCTCAAAGCCTCCGTCCGGAGTCTTGGTCAGGCTGATGGCATCGTCGATATCCTTGGTCTCGGCGCTGTCGATGGTAAAGATGGGCAGGGCGCGCAGATCCATGCGGCCCTCGCAGTCCGCAGCAGACACCTCGGCGTTGTCCAGCTTTTTGGCCTCGTCCCGCACCTTGTCCGGGAAGCGGTTGCGGATATCCTGCGCGTAGAGCAGTGCCTTTGCGCAGCGCTTGGCCTCATCGCAGCTGCCAAAGCGCATGGCAACGCCTACACGGTGATCCTCCTGACGGTTGCCGCGCAGCAGGATCTCCACTGCCACCTTGTCGCCGTCCTTGGCGCTGCCTTCGCAGTCCCGCATGACCTGCATGGAGATGGCGGGGCAATCGTCCGGCACGAACTTCAGGCGGCCCTCCACGCGGTGCATGGTGCCCACCAGAGAATTTTTCTCTTCCAGAACAGCAAGGATCTCGCCCTCATCGCTGCCCTCTACCCGGGGGTGTGCAAACTTTTCCACCAGCACCTTGTCGCCGGGCATTGCGCCGCGGGTGAACCGGCCGGGGATAAAGATATCGCTGGTGCCGTCCTCCAGCATGACGAAGGCAAAATTCTTGCCCAGCTTGACCACCTTGCACAGCAGAGCCTTGTCGGCACGGCCGGAGCGGACGGTGAAGAACACGCCCTGACGCTGGCAGACGACGGCCTCCCGCACCAGCTCGTCCAGAGCCTCCATCACCTTGCGGTCTGCGCCGCGCTCGCCGCCGAACTTCTGCTTCAGCTCTTTGACGGTGCAGGGCTGGTTCTGGATGGCATGTTCGATTTTATCGCGCATTGACATAAATTTTCTTTCTCCTTAACTACCTTGGCCCGCCCTCCCACCGGGGCGCGGCTCTTCCCTCTTATCCATACAAACAGAAAAACAGCCCCGCTTTCATCACGGGGCTGCGGGCGCGTACTCAGGCCAGACGGCTTGCGAACACGCAGGCCAGGATGGCCACCACAAAGAAGATGATACCGGCGATGCGGGTCACCTTTGCCAGCATCTGGTCCGCAGGGGTCAGACGGGCGTTGTTTGCGCCGTAAGCGCTGCCGTTGATGGCACCGGACAGACCCTGACCGTGGGTGTGCTGCATCAGGGTAAGGGCAAAGATGGCGACCGAGACGACGAGCAGGATAACGCCGCCGACGATTTCATTGACTGCCATGGATGAAAACGCTCCTTTTATTGTTAAATTTGGATAACAAACATACAAATACAAGTATATAGTAACATACCTCGGCCAAAAAAGCAAGCAAAAAAGCAAAACCATTCACGCCCCGGCGCTCAGTGCGTCGCACAGGCGGGCAAAGATGGCTGCGCTGGACACTTCCGGCTCTGTCTGGGCGTCCTGCATCACCACGATGGTCCAGCGGGGCCTGTCCGCCGGGTAAAAGCCCGCGAACCAGTAATTTTTCAGTTCCTCGCCCTCCCGGAACTGTCCGGTCTGGGCCGTACCG
>OHFW01001115.1_pt1 | contig 10853 bp, 6 predicted proteins | sample 1567601 | NCBI WGS metagenome assembly OHFW01 (sample SAMEA3879594, study PRJEB24766) | human gut metagenome | biome: human-associated habitat; feature: feces | place: USA | collected 1985/1987 | reverse complement strand
AATGATTATAGACAGTTGGAGGATGCCTTGCAGGACGAAGCGCCTGTGAGCATCCGTGTTAATAGTGCCAAATGTGATAGAGAGGTAAAAGGGGAGCGAGTTCCCTGGTCTGCCAATGGAATATATTTGGCAGAACGTCCGACTTTTACGTTTGATCCTTTGTTTCATGCCGGATGCTATTATGTACAGGAGGCTTCTTCTATGTTTGTGGAACAGGTGTTGAAGACCTATGTCTCGTCTCCGGTAGTGATGCTCGACCTCTGTGCAGCACCGGGAGGTAAGTCCACTGCTGCACGGGCGGTATTGCCTGATGGCAGTTTGCTGGTAGCGATTGATGTCGTGTTGACGGATGTACCCTGCTCGGGTGAAGGAATGTTTCGTAAAGATGCTGTGGCGGTAGAGGAGTGGAGTGCTGATAATGTGCAAATCTGCCGGCAGCGTCAACGCCGCATCTTGGCGGATGTGTGGACGGCATTGAAGCCGGGCGGTCTGCTTATTTACAGTACCTGTACGTATAATAGGGAGGAAGATGAAGATAATGTAGCCTGGATAGCCCGCGAATTGGGAGCTGAAGTGCTGGAGGTACCTGTCCGGCCGGAATGGAATATTACCGGCAACTTGACCGAAGCGGATTTTCCGGTGTATCGCTTTTTACCTCATAAGACAAAAGGGGAAGGTTTCTTCTTGGCTGTACTTCGCAAGGATACCGAAGGAGGAGAAGAGGAAAGGACAGGAGATTACTTGAAAGAGCATGCCGGCGGCAGAAAAGATAAAAAGAAGGGTGGAAGAGAGAAACAGCAGGTGATGACCGTTCCTAAAGAAGTAAAAGACTGGTTGCAGCACCCTGAAGACTATCAGTTCGAGGTGAAAGGTACCGGTATTGTTGCTTTTCCCAAAAAACATAGTGAAACGTATGCGCTGTTGCAACAGGTTTTAAAGGTCATTCATGCCGGTGTGACATTGGGCGAATTGAAAGGAAAAGATATTGTGCCCGATCATTCTCTGGCAATGACTATAGCAATGAGAAAAGGAAAGTTTCTACAGGCTGAACTGAGTTATGAACAGGCTATCGGTTATTTGCGTAAAGAGGCTGTGGTTTTGGACTCTTCCGTTCCCCGCGGTTATATATTGCTTACCTATAAAAAGATTCCGTTAGGCTTTGCCAAGAATATAGGCAACCGTGCCAACAATCTATATCCGCAAGAGTGGCGTATCCGTAGCGGCTATTTGCCGGAGACGGTGGTGAAAGTGCATTCTTGACTTGATTCCACCTTCATCACAGTTCGTTCTTATATATCCGCGCCATTGCTTTCTGGTATTGGTTTTCCAGTTGCAGGAGATTTGTTTTGCTTTGGTAAACGACCGAAACTTCGACGAAATACTCTATCATACTGATTTGTCCGCCTACAAGAGCCTGTTTCAGTAAAGTCAGGTCCTGCTGTTCTTGAAAGGTCCGTTTGTATTCCTGCATGGAAGCGTCCAGGTTACGGGCTTCTTCGTAGAGCTGCCATAATTCGGAGCTTGCTTTTACTCTTGCATTATCTTTCTGGAAGTCGATGTTCATGGCTTGGGCTTTGGCTATCTTCACTTTTCCTTTATTTGAGAACAGCGGGAAAGAGAAGCCTACGACAACACCGTTCAGCGGATGTCCCGATTCGGTATTGCGACGATAGCCCAACTCCAGTTTCGGCAGCCACCCTTGCTTGCTTGCTGAAATGAACTTGCGGGCTGCGGCGCTTTCGCTGTCGAATGATTGCAGAGAGGGATCGGCGGCAAGCAGTTCGCTGCATACCCGATGGAAATCGGTTGGCAACGGAACCAGGGGATAGTCCGTCAGTCCGAGGGCTTTGGCGGTAGGTACGGCGGGGCCGTCGGGGAAGGGACGCCCGGGAGTAAGCGGCTGGTTGCCGTTCAATACCAGCAGTTCCTTGATTTTATTGTTCAAGGCAGTACTGTTCATGCGCGATTCGGTACGTACGTTCAACAGTTCCAGATTGATTTTATTTGTTTCCAGGGCATTGGCATCTCCCGTAGCCAGCCGTTTGGCATACATGGCAGCCAGCTCCTCTGCATTCTTCAGCCGTGCATCGAGCAACTCCTGCTGGTGTTGCAGCATGATGATGTCCAGACACACTTCTTTGGCTTGCAGCAATATCTGCTGGCGCATGGTTGCCGCCTGTGCATCCAGTGCTCCGGTTTTGAGACGGTTCATCTTTCCTCTTGTTATGTATAAGGTGGGAAAGTCGAAGCTTTGGGAAACCACCATTTCCCCTACGGTTTCATCGCTGTTTTTAGAGTCCCAGAGATGGGCGTATGAGAGGGTGGGATCCGGCAGGTTGTTCTCGGTCCTGCTCTCCAGCTTCTGTGATGAGATAAGTTGTGCATTGGCTTGCAACTCCTTGTTGTTGGCTTCTATCTGGCGAAGCACGGAGTCAATGCCGGTTTCCTGCGCCCTCATCCCCATGCAGGCGAGGATGGTGGCGGTGAATATAAATAGTTGCTTCATATCTTCTGTTATTAAGTTTTTTATTGATTGTTATAACGGGATGGCTGTCCGGCCATTACGGGTGCATCTCTTCTTTCTTTCCGTGCATCATCAGGTAAACAATCGGAATGATGAAACCGTTCAGGAAAGTGGAAGTCAGCAATCCGCCCAGAATAACTTTTGCCATGGGACTTTGTATTTCATTGCCGGGCAGGTCGCCGCTGAGTGCCAACGGAATCAATGCAAGCGCACTGGACAGTGCCGTCATCAGGATAGGATTCAAACGGTCCAGCGAACCGCGTATCACGCTGTCGTACACACCGTATCCCTCTTCCTGCTGCAAGTGGTTGTAATGACTGATGAGCAGCATACCGTTTCGGGTGGCGATACCGAAGAGCGAAATAAAGCCGATGATAGCCGGAATACTGATTTCGCCCGTTGTGACGAGCAGGGCGAATACACCGCCAATCAGTGCCAAAGGCAGGTTGATAAGGATAATCGCACTTTCCTTTACGCTACGGAACTCATGGTACAGCAGCAGGAATATCACTACGATAGACATGAATGAAGTCAAAGCCAGCGTGCGGCTTGCAGCCTGTTCGCTTTCAAACTGGCCGCCGTATTCGATGTGATAGCCTTCCGGCAGTTTTACCGAGGCGTCCACACGCTCTTGTATGTCGTTTACCACGCTGCGCAGGTCGCGGTCGGCAACGTTGGCGGAGATTACGATTTTCCGTTTCACGTTCTCGCGGCTGATAGTGTTAGGTCCCATTGCCGAGCGTACTTCCGCTACATAGTTCAGCGGTATCTTTTGTCCGTTGCCGGTATCGAGCATCAGGTTACGTATCTTTTCCATCTCATCCCGCAAATCGTCCTTTACGCGTACGGTGAGGTCGAAACTTTTTCCTTTCTCATATACCTGGGATACGGTTTCGCCGGCAAGGCATACGTTAACAAACTCCGAAAACTCCGGCAAGGAGATGCCGTATTTGGCAAGCACTTCCCGTTTGGGAGCGATGATAAGCTGCGGACGTTCAATCTGTTGTTCCACGTTCAGGTCGGCAATGCCGGGAATGTCCTGAATGGTATTCTTTATCTCATTGCCCAAAGCGAACATGCGGTTCAAATCGTCGCCGAACAGCTTAATGGCTATATTGGCTTTCGTACCCGACAGCATGGCATCGATACGGTGGCTGATAGGCTGGCCGATTTCCACATTGGCGCCTACAATTGTACCCAGCTTTTCACGTACATCGGCCACCAGCTCGCTGCGCGAACGGTCTTTCAGCTCGAACGGAGCTTCGATTTCCGATACGTTCACGCCTAAGGCATGTTCATCCAGTTCGGCACGTCCCGTCTTACGGGCTACGGTTTGTATTTCGGGGATGGAAAGCAGTAGTTCTTCGGCACGATGTCCCATCTTGTCGCTCTCTTCCAGTGAAATGCCCGGCAGGGATGATATGTTGATTGTGAACGAACCTTCGTTGAACGGCGGCAGGAACGAGCGTCCCAATGTGAAGAAGCAGGCAAGCGCCACTGCAAACAGACCGATGGTTCCGCCCAATACGCTCTTCTTATGACCCAGCACAAAAGCAAGCGCTGCACCGTACCACTCTTTCATCTTGCGTGCTACGGGCGAATCGCCGGTGGAACGCTTTTCGTCTTTTATCTTTTCTTTGCCTAGTAGGTAGGAGCACAATACAGGTGTCACCGTCAGTGCCACAACCGTAGAAGCTGCCAATGCCACGATGAAGGCAATGCCCAAAGGCACAAGCATACGGCCTTCCATGCCGCTCAGGAAAAACAGAGGAACGAAGCTTACCACGATAATGAGCGTGGAGTTCAGGATAGGCATACGCACTTCTTTGGAAGCGTTGAATACGACTTCCAGTATCGGCAGGCGTTCCGCTTCCGGTTTCATCCGGTTCTCCCGCAAGCGTTTGTACACGTTCTCCACATCGACAATGGCATCGTCCACCAGCGAACCGATGGCGATTGCCATACCGCCGAGGCTCATTGTGTTGATGGTGAATCCCATATAGTGCAACGCCAGCAGCGAAGCTATCAGCGATAAAGGAAGCGTCACCAGCGAGATTACGGTAGTCCGTACGTTGGCAAGGAATAGGAACAGTACGATAACAACGAATATACCGCCTTCAAACAGTGATTTCTGTACGTTGCCGATGGAACTTTCTATAAAGCGGCTTTGCCTGAAAATATCGGTGCTGACTTTTACATCGGGCGGCAGGTTCTTCTGTAAGTCCTTGAGGGATGTTTCCAGTTTGTCGGTCAGTTCAAGCGTGCTTGTGGCGGGTTGTTTGGTCACAGTCAGCAGTACGGCGGGCTTGCCGCGTTCGGAAGCCGTACCCAGCTTCGGCAGTTTGGCTCCGATACGTACATCGGCAATGTCTTCCAGCAAAATGGGGGAAGCGGAATACGGAGCATTGGAAGTTGCTGGCTGGACACTGCCGTCCTGCAATTTGACAACAGCCTTTGCCAGTTGCTCCACCCGGTCGGTGGAGATGACACCGCGCACGATGTATTCGTTTCCGTATTCATAAAGCACTCCGCCGTTGGCGTTCAGATTCATTTCACGCGTAACGTTCATCACTTCGGTAAGGGTTACGCCATAATGCCGCATCCGTTCCGGGTCGAGTTGAATCTGATACTCTTTGATGTCGCCGCCCAGTACGGCAACTTGCGCCACGCCGCCGGTAGAAAGAAGGCGCGGACGGATAGTCCAGTCGGCTATGGTGCGCAGGTCGAGCATGGAAGTCGAGTCGGCGGTAAGTCCTACAATCAGCATCTCGCCTAAGATAGACGATTGCGGGCCAAGCGTAGGCTTGCCTACATTGGAGGGAAGGGACTCGCTGACAACCGCCAGTTTCTCGCTTACAATCTGGCGTGCCAGGTAGACATCCGTTTCCCAGTCGAACTCAACCCATACAACGGAAAACCCGTTGGTGGAAGAAGAACGTACCCGGCGTACTCCCGTAGCACCGTTTACAGCCGTTTCAACAGGAAAAGTAACCAACTGTTCCACTTCCTCGGCTGCCATACCGTTGGCTTCGGTCATGATAACCACGGTTGGCGCATTCAGGTCGGGAAACACATCCACTTCCGTGTGCATTGCGGTATACGTACCGCCTATCAGCAGCAGTACCGATGCCACCAGCACCAGTATGCGGTTCTGAAGAGAGAAATGTATTATCTTGTTTAACATGACTGTACTGTTTAGTGTTCGTGGCTATGTGCCGGAATTGCATTGGTAGCGCCTGCGAGTTTCACCTGATAAGCGCCTTGAGTCACCACTTTGTCGCCTGCCTTGACTCCGGAAAGGATTTGTACCCGTTCGCCGTTATCGGCTCCAAGAGTGACCGGTTGTTTCTTGTATCCTTCCTCATCCACTTGCAGGTATACGAAGAAGCTGCCTTGTTCCTCGGTCAGAGCCGTATGGGGGAGTGAAATAACGTTCTCCATAGGCGAGGAGAGCAGGAATATCTCGACAAATGAGCCGGGAATGATATCCCCTTTGTTGTCGAATTCAAAAGTGACGGGCACATAATAACCGTTGTCGCCCGATGCCTTTCCGTAAGAGAGCAGGCGGCCGTTCAGGTCTTTCAGTGTATATACCTTATTGTTGTAGGGAGTGCAGAAGTTGGCGGAACCGATGGTGCGGAGATACGGATAATATTTTTCCGAAACATCGGCGCGCAGGAACAGTCTGCGGTTTTGAGTGATGCTTACGAGCGGCTGTCCCACGGTTACATAATCGCCTTCCTTTACCAACAGGTTTTTCACATATCCGCCGATGGGAGAGGTTACCGCCTGCCCTTGGGCCGAATGGTTCTTGGCAACGGCTTCATAGCTGATGCGGGCATTCTCATAGGTCTGCCGGGCTTGGGCGAAGTCTTTTTCCGAAACGATTTTGTTGGGAAGCAGTTCTTTCATCCGTTCGTATTCCTTCTTGGCTGTTTCGTAGGCAATCCGCGCTCTTTGTACGGGATCTCCGTCTGCCATATTCTTGGACGAAAGCACTACGAGGGGAGTGCCTTTGCTGATGCTCATGCCCTCTATTACTTTTCCATGGAAAGAAACGACACCGGCCACAGTGGCTACGGCAACACTCTCGTCGCCTTGTGCAGCCATAACCTGCCCGCTGGTTTTAATCACCTGATTGAAAACGCCCGGTTCGATGGTGCTTACGGCTACTCCGGCAGCCTGCGCTTTGGCCGGGGGCAATATGATTTCGTCGCTATGTGCGGCAACGGTTTCCTCACCGTGGTGGTGTCCGTCGTCATGGTGGTGTCCGGGACCTTCGTTTTCATGGTCGTGCCCTTCGTGGTCATGTCCCGCATGGGCGTGTTCTTCCGTTTCGTGATTGTGTCCTTCACCGGACTTGCTGTTGCAGGAGCCTAACAGGAATAATCCTATGACTCCCATGAATAGAATTTTCTTCATGATAATTGTTTTTGTCCTTACTTGTTTGGAAATGCAAAATTAGAGAATGGTCGGTGCAACCGGGTTGCATACATTCCTGTGCCGGCAGGATAACCGTTTCCGGCAACTATCGGTCAAGCAAGGACGGAAGGGGGCGCACGAAGCCCTGTGGCACGTGTGATGAACGTGCCGTGAAGAGATTCCAGGTAGACAAACTCTTGCCTGATACCCGTTTCCTCGGGCAGAGCCAGGAGTTTGAGAAGCGGTTCGGTAAATAATGTGTTCACCCACACGAAACACGGATGTAGGTTACTGTTGTCCGAGTTGGGTGTCTGTTGGAAGAAATGGGTGGTCATGCATCCGGTGTCGCAGCAGCAATGTTCGCTGCAAGGACCCTGATGCTGGCAGCACCCGTCGGACGGCAGGTCGTTTTTCATGCAGATTATGCCGTCTTCGTGGTGATGATGAGGAATGACAGGTACTATCAGCATAATCATGCTGATGAAGAACAGAAAGTATGCAATGTACCTTTTCGTTTTCATCCCTCTCTTTTTGATTGGTCGCAAAGATAGAAGTTAATCACTTAACTGCCAAACCCAAGATGCTAAAAAGCCTTGAATAAATCATTTAATCCTTCGCTCATACTGGGATGCGTAAAGATGAAATCCCGCAGAATGCTGTAATGCAAATCATTCTTCATGGCAAGCGATACTAAATTAATGACTTCGGGCGCATCGATACAAAACAGGGTGCAGCCTATTATGCGTCCCGTATGTGCGTTGACAATGGCTTTCATCATACCGTCTATCTGCTGCAAGGTACGGGCACGCGGTATGGCGGCAGCCGGCAACCGGGACACTTGAAGCGAATAACCGCGTTTTACGGCTTCCTCTTCGGTCATGCCGATATGCGCCAACGGCGGATCTGTAAAAATGACATATGGAACCGGAATCCTGTCATCGGTCTTTCGCTTTTTATTGCCGAACAACCGGTTGGTGATAATGCGGAAATCATCCAAAGATAAATAGTCATACAAGGCTCCACCTCTTACGTCTCCCATAGCCCATATATGCGGGGCGGTGGTCTGAAGATGTTCATTGACGATGACAGCTCCCCGGGTGTCGGTCCGTATGCCGGCTGCGTGCAGGTTGAGGCCGTCGGTCATCGGTCTGCGTCCGGTGGCAAGCAGCAGTGCGTTTCCTTCCCAAAAATAGGGGGTATTGTCGGAATTGTCCGTATAGGTCAATGTTATGCCATCGGCAGTGTCGTATACGGACAGGGCATAGGCGTTCAAACGTATCTCGATGCCTTTCCTTTTCAGAGATTCCAGCATGGATTCCGCAATGTCCCGGTCGGCTTTGGGCATAAAGCGGCTGCCCGTTTCCAATAACGTGACTTTGCTTCCAAACCCCGCATACATGGTGGCAAACTCCATTCCGATAGCGCCGGCGCCGAGAATGAGCAGGCGCCCGGGAAGTTTGCTCTGTTGGAGTAGCGCTTCGCTGGTGAATACATGCTTGCTTGCGTCGATTCCTTTCACGGCGGGCAGGATAGGGGTAGCTCCCGTATTGATAAAAACTTCCTTTCCTTTAAGGAGAATTTCCTTTTTATCGTGCGAGACGACCTTTACCGTATCGTCGGATACAAAAGATGCCGTACCGTCATACAACGTAATATTGGGGTGCTCCTTGATACGCTCGTGATTCTTGTCCCGCAAGAATGATACGAGCTTGTTTTTCCGCCTTATGGCGAGTGCATAATATTTGGCCTGATTGCCGTAGTCGTCCCGGTAGAGCCGTTCGGCCTGTTCCGATTCGTAAATCAGCGCTTTGGTGGGTATACACCCTACATTCACACATGTTCCCCCGTACATCTGCGGAGAACGTTCGATGATTGCCACTTTCCAGTTGCGGTTGGCGAGTTCGGCAGCCAGCAGTTTTCCGCCTTTGCCGAACCCTATGATGATAGCGTCATATTGTTTCATTTCATTCGTAATTAGGAATTTGTGGCAATGAAACAATAGGAACTGTTTGTTTGTTGCGGGAAGTAAGTTAATGAAAGTTTACCGTTCCAGTTCGCGAAGCGAATCCATTTTCTTCTTCTCGAGGAATTCATAGATGCCGCTCAGGTGCTCGGTCACCCGCTTGTTGCCGAACTCGTACACTTTGCTCACCAGTCCGTCCAGGAAGTCACGGTCGTGGCTCACAAGTATCAGTGTACCGTCGAAGTCCATGAGTGCCTGTTTCAGAATATCTTTGGTCTTCATATCCAGATGGTTGGTAGGCTCGTCCAGAATTAGCAGGTTTACGGGTTCCAGCAGCAGCTTAATCATGGCAAGGCGTGTACGCTCGCCACCGGACAGCACTTTCACTTTCTTCATGGACTCTTCCGGTCCGCCGAACATGAAAGCTCCCAGCAGGTCGCGAATCTTGTTGCGGATTTCTCCTTTGGCTACGTCGTCGATGGTTTGGAATACGGTCAGGTTCTCATCCAGCAAAGATGCCTGGTTTTGGGCGAAATAGCCTATTTGTACATTGTGTCCGATGGTAAGCGTTCCTTCGTGTTCTATTTCTCCCATGATACATTTTACCAATGTGGACTTACCTTCGCCGTTCTTGCCTACGAAAGCCACTTTGTCGCCTCTCTCTATAGTGAGGTTGGCATTCTTGAACACGACATGGTCGCCGTATGTCTTTCCTACGTTCTCCATAATCACCGGATAATTGCCGGAGCGCGGCGAGGGAGGGAATTTCAGCCGCAATGCCGAAGTATCTTCTTCGTCCACTTCCAGAAGCACCAGCTTTTCCAGCATCTTGACGCGGCTCTGCACTTGCAGGGTTTTGGAATAGGTTCCCTTGAAGCGCTCGATGAATTCTTTGGTTTCGGCGATGAACTTCTGTTGGTCGTCGTATGCCTTTTGTTGCTGTTCGCGCCGTTCTTTGCGGAGCTCCAGGTATTTGGAGTAGTTTACTTTATAGTCGTAGATTCGTCCCATGGTCACTTCAATGGTACGGGTCGTGATGTTATCCACAAATTTGCGGTCGTGGCTGATGACGATGACGGCTTTCCCATTGTTAATAAGGAACTCTTCCAGCCATTGGATGGACTCGATGTCGAGGTGGTTGGTAGGCTCGTCCAGCAGCAGTACGTCAGGTTTTTGCAGCAGCAGTTTGGCAAGCTCGATGCGCATGCGCCAGCCACCGCTGAAATCACTTGTCTGGCGGTTGAAGTCCTCTCTGGTGAATCCGAGGCCGAGCAATGCCTTTTCAACGTCCTCTTCGTAATTGGTGGCGTCGATGGCATAAAACTTCTCGCTCATGGTAGAAACTTTCTCGATAAGTTCCATATAAGAATCGCTCTCGTAATCGGTACGCGTAGCCAACTCATTGTTAATGGCCTCAATCTCCGCTTCCATGGCATGAAGATGGGCAAAAGCCTGAGAAGCCTCCTCAAAAACCGTACGACCGTCCTCCGTCATCAAATGCTGTGGAAGATAAGCGACTACACAATCCTTGGGGGCAGTCACTTTTCCGCGGGAAGGCTGACGGACACCCGCCAAAATCTTCAACAAGGTAGACTTGCCTGCACCGTTTTTTCCCATCAGGGCAATACGGTCTTTCTCGTTTATCTGGAAAGAAATGTCACTAAACAAGGTGGTTCCGCCAAACTCGACGGTCAATCCATCTACTGAAATCATATTTATTCTTTTTCTTTGTTATTATAATAAAGCAAATCAGGCACGGATGACACGGAACCCACAGTCTGTCCGTAAAAAGAAAGAACCGTGTTTTCCGCGTAATCCGTGCCTGACTATATTTTCACTCACTAAAAGTTATGAAGCCAATATCAATATCAGCAATTGGGCTGTCAGGATGCGAAGGAACATGGACACCGGATAAACGGTAGAATATCCTACTGCCGGCGCATT
>OHFW01001108.1_pt1 | contig 10888 bp, 11 predicted proteins | sample 1567601 | NCBI WGS metagenome assembly OHFW01 (sample SAMEA3879594, study PRJEB24766) | human gut metagenome | biome: human-associated habitat; feature: feces | place: USA | collected 1985/1987 | reverse complement strand
GCTGTAGCCGAAGAGTTAACAGATGAAATGCTAAAAACTTTTTTGGAGACTCCTCTAGACTTTCTTCGAGTAATTGACACATATCCTCTCGATAAGCAAGAACTTCTCCTAAGTCGTATTGCAAATGTTGCTGTAGGAATGCCTGATGAGGAACGGCTTTCCTTTGAGGATATTATTTACTCTGCTGATGAAACAACCCCCGGTATCTCTCTATTAGAAACATACTATTCTGAAGCACTTGAAGCGACCCCTCCCCAAAATTCTGTAAGTAACCTTCCTAAATACGACATGGAATCAGTCAATCAGATTGTCAAGGCATATTTGGCTTCAGATTCCGAGGGAAATGAAGCGTTCTACAACTATTTGTCAAATGTATATAGTGCCGAACCTGAGTTAATGGAATCTGTGATGATGAACTATTCTGATTCCGAAATTCAAACATTAGCAAAAGACTTAGCAGCCTTATACCGTGAGGATAGCGATCTGTTAGAAAGATTCCAATGCGACGGTCGTTTGTCAGCAGCAGTTTTGGAAGCCATCGATTCTTCTATTGAAGAGACTTCTGCCATGACTAATATTGCCCCATACGCTGTTTACACTCCCAAAATTACTTCATTTTCTTATACCAAGAAGATTGAAGTTGGTACCCCTGTTCCCCTTTCTATTAAATTGACAGAGACAAGCGGAACATCCTCCGCTCGCACCTATACTGTAAAGGTGTTTTGTACACGTTCTGGCAAAGAGTGGCAAGTAGCTACTACTACTATGACGATTCCTGCCGGTTCTACAGTAGCAACCAAGAATGTCAATATTACTTTTTCGCACGCAGGTACATTTACCACAAGAGTTGCAGTTTACAATGGCTCAGCTTTATTGGTAACTCGCTCTGGAGCAAATCCAGACGTATCCTACGGGAATTGGAAAATAACTGTAACTTTTGACCCTGATCGCTTAAAGTACGGCTCTTTCTCGCTTTACAACGCTGCTGGCGAACAGCAGGTTTATGGCAGCGCGTTGGGCCGAGGCGAAAACAATCTCCCTGAAAATCAGCAGCACGGAAACACACCTTGCGGCACATACTCCGGAATCTTAGCTGGACCACATAAGAATACAGACTCCTTTGGCCCCAACAAGTACATTCAAACGCATGCTATTGATGTTCCCGCAATTCAGAAATACGGTCGCACTGATGCAATGTGGATTCATGGTGGTCGTAGCCAGACAGTACTACAGTGGACCGATGGATGCGTTCGCGTGTTTGACTCATCTATGTTAAGTATGCAAAACAGCATCACTGAAATGACCCGTGCAGCAAACGGGCATTACCAGACGGGATCTGTTGTTTATCGCGAGAGCTAATCTTATTGCTAAAATACAGAATGTTCAAGTACCGATCGTCATCCCATAGTCGGGTAGCAAATCTTACAATTTAACTCAAAGCAACCGGAGTATTGACATGTGATGTCAATACTCCGGTTGCTTTTTTCATCAGAAAACAGATGTACTAATGTTAATAATGTAAGTGTAAAAGCTCTACCAGCATTTTCAGTTTGTTTGGCATCCTTTCCAGAATAAATGTTCAGGCTGGTATTGCCGATACACAATGCGGCAGAACATTCTACAATGTTGCGCAATGCCTGCTTCGGTACAGGTAACTCTGTAAATGTGATGGCAGGCCCACTTGAGTGCAGCAATGGTTCAGTCTCGTCCAACAGCCCATGGTTTCGCAGCTTCCCAACACTATCGCCTCATATATGTCCATGGGCGGATTAGATATTACAGTTACTCAATACAGTTACTCAATAACTTTCGATATTTGCCAATAAGGTGTCACAAACATTCCCTTTCAAAGAATAAATGTAATAGCCTATGATTGTTTCCTATTAGGAACGCTGTAAATACAAGGCTTTTCGGAGCCTACGAACCACAAAAAATAATATTTGATCTATCATATTACACAAAAAGCCGTCCGGCGTTCAAATCGGGCGGCTTTTTTGCGTGGATAGACCGGAAGGGGGCAAAAAAATAATTACAGAAATTTAACCTGCAAAATTGTGCAACTTTCACGAAAAGGAGGTTAGTGAATGGCAGATGAAAAATTGAACACAGGCCCCGGTGAGGAGAAGCTCCCGGAGGCTCCCGCTCCTGTTACGGTTGACGAGCCCCAGGCTCCGGCTCCCGAACAAACTGCCGCTCCCACACCCCAGCAGGAGGGGCCTACCCAGCCCGAGCCCGGTGATGTGGTGGTGTCCTTTGACAAAATCAATGAGCTGATGAATGAAAAGCGGCAGACAGCCCGGGCCGAGGTAGAAAAAGAGGAGGCGGCAAAAGAGCCGAAGGAGAAAACGCAGGAGGAACCTCCCACCGCTGGGGATGATGAACCTAAAAAGGCCCGTCGGGGCCGTCCCCCAAAAGAGAAAAAAGCGGAGCCTGCTGGCAAGGAGGCGGCGAAGCCCCGCAAGGGCCGCCCACCCAAGGCGGATAAGGCGGCCCCTGACAAGCCCAAGCCGTCCAAACGAGACAAAGTGTCCCGAAGTGACGGAAAGGCCCCGGATGCCAAGGAGCCCATTAAGCCCACACAGGATACGGCACCGAAGGAAACTGCTACTGCGGAACAGACGGCTCCCGAGCCGACTACACCGCCCCGCCCGGTTGAGGAAGGCAAGCTGGTTTATCTGAAACTTTCCGAGGTTCATCCGTTTCACACATTCCGTCCGCACCCCTTTAAGGTACGGGACGATGCGAAGATGCAGGAAATCGTTGCTTCTATCCGCGTAAACGGTGTAATGGTTCCCGGTCTTGCCCGCCCGGAGAAAGATGGAAACGGCTATGAAATTGTAGCGGGCCATCGCCGTACCCACGGCAGTGAGCTGGCTGGACTGGAGGAAATGCCCTTTATCGTCCGTGAAATGACCGACCACGAAGCGGTGCAGGCCATGAAGGACAGCAACAAGCAGCGTGACGGGATGCTCCCCAGTGAATTGGCCGCGCTGCTGGAACTTGAGGTTGAGGACATTAAGCATCAGGGCGGGCGGCTGAAAGGCGTTGCGGAAGGCGATGTCGGGAAACGCTCGGTTGAGATTGTAGGCGAGGCGCATGAAATGAACTATAAAAAGGTCATGCGCTACTTGCGGCTCAACTCCCTTGTGCCGGAGCTTCTGGATAAGGTAGACGATAAAAAGATGGGCTTTATGCCTGCCGTGGAACTGTCCTACATCAAACCGAAAAATCAGAGGCTTATTGCTGTTTCCATTGACGGGGAGCAGGCTTCGCCCTCGCTGGCCCAGGCTAAACGGCTCCGGGAGCTGGATAAGGAAGGCAAGCTCAACGGCGATGTCATTGACGGCATCTTATCAGAACAGAAAAAGGAGGATCGAGGCGTGATTATTTCTACTGCGGAACTGGAAAAGTATTTTGGCAAGGAGGTCACTCCCGCCAAAATGAAAGAACAGATTATGTCCCTGCTGGATGACTGGAAAGAAAAACAGCCGCCGGAGCTGGCAAAAGCCCCGAAAAAGCAGGAACTTGACAAGTAACAACTTCGAGACACTTTGTCCCGAGGGCCCCGCCCTCGCGCAGAAGCTCTGGTGGTATATATCCCCCGTCGCCGCCTGTTTTTTAGTACAGCCGGGAGTGGGCCGTCAAGGGTGCAGCGCACCGCCGTTTTCGGCGGCTCGCCCTTGACGGTCTGCCCCGGCTGTGCTATTTCCCCGGCAAGCGGCGGGGGTATATCCTCCAGAGCCGCCCCCTTTCCCAAGACTGGGAAAGGGCGTGGGGTTTGGGTTGAACTTTCTTATTAAAATATCGGAGGTATGAACGATGAAACGACCCCTTGCTTATATCACCGCTGCATGGCTCGGCGGCGATAGTGAAAACGCAGAACTGGCGGCGCAGTATTGCCGCACCGTGTATGAGGCAGGCTTTTCTCCTATTTGTCCGCCTTTGTACTTGCCCCTGTTTCTCAACGATGCTGTTCCCGAGGAGCATAAAAGCGGCATCGACATGAGCCGTGACCTGCTCCGCCGTTCTCATGTGCTGGTTGTCTGCGGGCACAGTATGACCGAATCCATGAAAAATGATATTGCCGTGGCCCAGCGGCTGGGAATTACGGCAACAACCCTTGAGGGTATCCTGACCGTCAAGGGGCAGGGCCGCCGCTGATGGCGACCCTGTTTGAAGCCTACGTTACCAACGCCGGAAAGTACAGCGAGGGCCAGCTTGTGGGTGAAACACTGAAATTTCCCACAACCGCCCAGGAGGTGGAGGCTCTCTTGAAACGGATCGGCGTGGATGGCGTCCGCTATCAGGAAATTTTTATTACCTCTTTCGATGGGGATGTGCTGGGGCTCTATGACCATTTGAGCGAGTATGAAAATCTGGACGAGCTTAATCATCTGGCCTGCCTGCTTTCCGAGCTTACCTCATCGGAGCTGGAAACACTGGAGGCCGTCCTCGACAGTGGCGATCACTGTTCTTCGGTGCGGGACATCATCAATCTGACACAAAATCTGGACTGTTACGGCTTTTACCCCGGCGTATCCGATGAGGAAACGCTGGGGCGTATTTATGTGGACGATCTGGAAATGTTGGATGTGCCGGATCAGGTAAAACCGTATTTCGATTATGAGGCGTATGGCCGGGATGCCTGCATCCACGAAAACGGCCATTTTGCCCCGGGCGGCTATGTTGTCAAAGAAAGCGATCATTTCGTGGAAGTGTATCATGGCTTGCAGGATATTCCCAAGGAGCATAAGGTGTTCTCTTTCCCGAAGTTCTCTATCCGGGAGCAAATGGCCGCTTATCAGGAAATCATAGACGGTTCTTCTTTGGAGGGCTACCGTCAAATGCAGAAAAAAGACCGTGGGGATCGGTGATGGCACTTCGAGACAAATTGTCCCAAGGAAGGAGGCGGTGTAACTGATTGATGAAGATATTTCCCGGCGCACGATAGCCATATCTGTAAAAACAACCAAGCTGACGGCGCGGGGACTGGCGTATGTGCTGGGCATGGTGGGCCGGAAGATCCGCAAGGCATACCGTGGGCGGCAAGTACCTCATGGCAAACAAAGTGTGCGAAAGCTCATGGCCCACGGCACAGCCACAAACAGCATTGAGCTATCCGGGGATGCCAAGTCCTTTGACCGCGTGGCCCGGAAATGGAATGTGGACTATGCGTTCTATAAAACCGGGCCGGACAAATACCTGTTGTTTTTCAAGGCAGGACAGGCGGATGCAATTACCGCCTGTTTTGAGCGGTATTCCCGCAGGCTTCTGGAACAGTCAAAATCCAGCCGCATCCCCATCCGGGAACAGCTCAAAAAAGCGGCGGAACAGCTTGTAAAGGAACCGCTCAAAACACAGGAACGGACAAAGGAGGTGGTTCGTGAAGAACGATAGCATCAAAAAATACCTTATTCCCAACATCCCGTATCTGTTTGTCCTGTGGGCCTTTCTCAAGCTGGGGACGGCCTACCGTCTGGCGGCGGGTGCGGATTTTGCTCATAAGCTCATGGGGCTGGGCCAGACCATTGGCCCGGCCTTTGCCGACTTTGCCCCGGGGCTTGCTCCCTTTGACTGGCTCGTTGGCATTGTGGGGGCTGTGGCGTTCCGGGTGATGGTCTATGTGAAAAGCAAAAACGCCAAAAAGTACCGGCATGGCATGGAGTACGGCTCTGCCCGGTGGGGCAATGCCAAGGACATTGAGCCGTTCATGGCTCCTAAGTTTTCCGACAACATCATCCTGACTAAAACAGAACGGTTGATGATGTCCAACCGCCCGCCTGACCCCAGGAACGCCCGAAACAAAAACGTGCTGGTAGTGGGCGGTTCCGGCAGCGGTAAGACGCGGTTTTGGCTGAAACCGAATCTGCTTCAGTGCCACAGCTCCTATGTCGTCACCGATCCGAAAGGAACTATCGTTCTTGAATGTGGCAACGCAATGTTGAAGAACGGTTACAAGCTGAAAATCCTGAATACCATTAACTTCAAAAAGTCGATGCACTACAATCCCTTCGCCTATGTCCACAGCGAAAAGGACATTCTGAAGCTGGTTACGACCCTGATGACCAACACCAAGGGCGAAGGGTCCGGCGGGGACCCCTTCTGGGAGAAAAGTGAACGTCTTTTGCTGACCGCCCTGATCGCCTATCTGCATTATGAAGCCCCGGTGGAGGAACAAAACTTTGCTACCCTGCTGGAAATGCTGAACACCATGCAGGTGCTGGAGGATGACGAGGAATATCAGAACCCGGTGGATCTGCTGTTTGAAGAACTGGCGAAAAAGAAGCCCAATTCCTTTGCCGGACGGCAGTACAAACTTTACAAGCTGGCTGCCGGCAAGACCGCAAAATCCATCCTTATTTCCTGTGGTGCCAGATTAGCCCCCTTCGACATCCAAGAGTTGCGTGACCTCACCATGTACGATGAGCTGCAACTGGACACGCTGGGCGATAAGAAAACGGCGCTTTTCCTCATTATGTCGGACACGGATTCCACCTTTAATTTTCTCATCAGCATGGTCTACACGCAGCTTTTCAATCTGCTTTGCGATAAAGCAGATGATGTGTACGGCGGCAAGCTGCCCATCCATGTACGCTGTCTGATCGACGAGTGCGCCAACATCGGGCAGATTCCCAATCTGGAAAAGCTGGTGGCGACCATCCGCAGCCGTGAGATTTCCGCCTGTCTGGTACTGCAAGCCCGTAGCCAATTGAAAGCCATCTACAAGGACAATGCGGACACTATCGTGGGCAACATGGACAGCCAGATTTTCCTCGGCGGCTCCGAACCCACCACCCTGAAAGACCTGTCGGAAATGCTGGGAAAAGAGACCATTGACGCATTCAACACCTCGGACACCCGTGGTAACAGCCCCAGCTATGGCACCACGTTCCAGAAGATGGGGCATGAATTGTTGAGCCGGGACGAGCTTGCGGTGCTGGACGGCGGTAAGTGTATTTTGCAGTTGCGTGGCGTCAGACCGTTTTTGAGCGACAAGTATGACCTGACCCAGCACCCCAACTACAAGTTGACCTCGGACTACGACCCCAAAAACACCTTTGATATTGAAAAATATCTGAACCGAAAAGAAAAAATCAATCCCAATGATGCATTTGTTGTGATTGATGCTGATTCGCTTCCGTCTGCCTGACCCGGTAGGCGGTTTTATTTTACCCCGGTCAGAAAGGTGCACCAGAAAATCAACCTTGCCGCGGTTATGCAGCGTAAAACAATAAGATTTCGGGTGTGTACAAATGACCGGAAACGCTTTATAATAAAGGAGAAAAGACTATGGAATTCTTCAACTCTGCTATCGAAGTTCTTCAGACTCTGGTCGTGGCTTTGGGTGCCGGTCTCGGCGTGTGGGGTGCCATCAACCTGCTGGAAGGTTATGGTAACGACAACCCCGGCAGTAAGAGTCAGGGCATGAAGCAGCTCATGGCCGGCGGCGGTGTCGCTCTGGTGGGCATCACCCTGATTCCCCTGCTGAGCGGTCTGTTCGGTTAAGAACAGCGGGCGGCGGTTGCCGCCCGGTACATACTATAATGGGGAAAGCCATAGTAACTATCTCACATACAGAAGGTGAAGCAGATGAGCGAGATTTTATTGTATCATGGCAGTAAAGAAGAAGTTGTCTATCCCGAAATCCGCATCACACGGTATACAAAAGACTTTTCTTGGGGATTCTACTGCACGAACAACTATCAGCAAGCCTACCGCTGGGCAGACCGCCGTTCTGCCGATGGTATTGTGAACGTCTATCGCTATGTAGAAAATCCCGACCTGAAGATTCTGCGTTTCCCTGAAATGTCGGACGAATGGCTGGATTTCATTGCAAAATGTCGTGCAGGCGAAACCCATCCCTACGATATTGTGGAGGGACCCATGGCAGACGACACCATTTGGGATTACGTCAACGGATTTACGTCCGGGCAGATCAGCCGTGAAGCATTTTGGGCCTTGGCGAAGTTCAAGCATCCGACACATCAAATCAGCTTTCATACCGTAAACGCTTTGCACTGCCTGGCCTTTGAGAGGAGTGAACCCATCCATGACCGAAAAGCAGAAAAATGATGTTCTCTATGTTTGTAGCCTGATCGAGACCATTGCCCGCAAGACCAAAAATCATCGGCAGGATGTGATTCGTCACTTCACAAAAGCCGACATCGAACGGCAGCTCCGGCTGGCAGAAGTAAACCATTGCCTGTCCTTTGAGCAGGTTTCGGATGAGTTGATCGATGATTTCAACATTCCGGAGGGGGATTTTGATACCGCTGCAGAGTGCCGCTACACGGTCCCTTCTACAACCTCCATCGGAATGCTGTATCAGGGGCTAGTGCTGTCCACCATGAAGGATGAGGATGCTGCACAGGCAATTCTGGATGTTTTTTCGTCGTTTATCACGGATGAAATCTCCGATTTCAATTCCAACGTATACTACACCAATCCTGATTATCTCCGCTGCTCCTATCTGGAGGGCAAGATGCTTGCTTGATTTCCACTTTCTTACCGCTAGGAGCATCGCAAATGAACGATTACAAGCCTTACAAACAGCTCAAGCAGAAACAGAAAGCTAAAGTTGTAGAGCGGATATATAAAGAACTGCATCAGTTCTTTTCTGATAACCAACGGTTTCCTGATACCCCGGATGAACATGAGTTGCTTGCTCGTCAAATTTTTTCGCACATTCCATACCATGTTTCCTTTGACGAGTTCTATGCCGTATATAATAAAAAGCATTCCGCTATTGAACAGCGTCTTGCAGAGAAAGGATTACCGGAACATCTGCTTCATCGTGAGGAACGCAGACAGGAAAAACTGAATCGTCCTGCTGTAAAAATGACAAAGCCCCACAGAAAGAAGAAAAAGAAACAGGTGTTCGAGCCACTCGTGGAACAGAATGATGATTTCTTCTTTATTGCTGGTTATACTTCTGGCGGTGCTCCTTATGGTGTCACATGGGAAGAAATAGGCCTAGAGCCTTGGGAAGAACTTATATAAATATTGTTGCCATTGCCGATTGCCAAAAGCAGTCGGCATTTTTGTTTTCATCGGCTTCTGAGTCGATTATTCCATACGGCGGCTTGAGCAGCAACAGATAGCCCTCTGCGGTTTGCAGGTTTATTGAATGTCCGTGCTCCAAGCCGTGTCTTTTATCCACCCATCAACGAAAGGCGGTGTCTTATGCAGTTTTTGACCCACATTATTTTTCTCCTGAACCTTCTCAAGACCCTTATCAACCATTTCAGCTAAGGACGGTGACTGAATGGAAACCGTTCTCAAAGCCATTGCCGACTGGATCAAAGGCATCCTGACGGCAGGCATTATGTCAAACCTTTCTGGTCTGTTCGATGATGTGAACACGCAGGTGGGAAATATTGCACAGCAGGTGGGCACCAAACCCTCCAGCTTTGAGCCGCGCGTTTTTGCAATGATCGAAGCTCTTTCTCGGAATGTGGTGCTGCCCATTGCAGGCATCATCCTGACCTTCATCGCCTGTTACGAGTTGATCGAGATGATCACACAGCACAACAATATGGCACAGTTTGAGCCTGCGCTCATCATGCGCTGGATCTTCAAAACGGCGGTGTCGGTGTGGCTCATCAGCAATACTTTCGACATTGTGATGGCGGTCTTTGACCTGACACAGAAGGTGGTGTCTGATTCCAGTGGCATCATTGCCGGAAACACCCGCGTCAACGACATTGGCTTGTCGATGTTGGAAGCCAGCCTGATGCAGATGGATGTAGGCCCCCTGTTCGGGCTGTTCCTGCAAAGTTTCTTCATCGGCATCACCATGCGGATCTTGAGCATTATCATTTTTGTAATCGTCTACGGGCGTATGATTGAAATCTACTGCATGGTGAGCCTTGCGCCCATCCCCATGGCAACATGGGGCAACCACGAGCAGTCGCACATGGGGCAGAACTACCTGAAATGCCTGTTCGCATTGGGCTTTCAAGGCTTCCTCATCCTCATCTGCGTGGCAATTTACGCGGTGCTGATCCAGAGCGTGGCGATTTCCGGGGATGCCATCAACTCCATTTGGAGCATTGTGGGCTACACTGTTCTGCTCTGTTTCAGCCTGTTCAAGACCAGCTCCGTGACGAAATCCGTACTCGGAGCGCACTAAAGGAGGTGCTTTATTGGCTGCGTATATTTCCGTTCCCCGTGACCTGACGAAAGTAAAATCGAAGGTCGCATTCAACCTGACGAAACGGCAACTGCTTTGTTTCGGCACGGCGGCACTGATTGGAGTGCCGCTGTTTTTTGTTCTCCGGGATTCCGGCGGCAACACAGCCGCCACCCTTGGCATGATGGCCGTTATGCTGCCTGCATTTTTTCTGGGTATGTACGAGAAAAATGGTCAGCCGCTGGAAAAACTGCTGTCGCACTATGTTCAGGCGCGATTCTTGCGCCCGAAGATTCGACCTTATAAGACCAACAACTACTACGCGATTTTGATGAGAGGAGGGTCAGCCAATGCCGTTTTGGAAAAAGACCGATAAGGGCGGCAAGAAAAAGCCGCCGAAGTCTGCTGTTCCCCGGACAGCACAGCAGTCCATCCCCATGCAGCGGATGTTCGAGGATGGCACTTGCCGGGTGAAGCCGAACTATTATACTCGGACGATTGCCTATCAGGATATCAATTATCAGTTGGCGCAGCAGGAGGATAAGACTGCGATTTTTGAGGAATGGTGTTCATTCCTCAATTTTTTCGACAGTTCCATCAAGTTTGAACTGTCCTTTGTGAACATGGCAACGGACAGCACAGAGTTTGAGAAGAGCATCCGCATCCCGTACCAGAAAGATGGCTTTGACGATGTTCGTGCCGAGTATTCCCAGATGCTGCGCCAGCAGCTTGCCAAGGGCAATAATGGTCTGACCA
>OHFW01001099.1_pt1 | contig 10978 bp, 6 predicted proteins | sample 1567601 | NCBI WGS metagenome assembly OHFW01 (sample SAMEA3879594, study PRJEB24766) | human gut metagenome | biome: human-associated habitat; feature: feces | place: USA | collected 1985/1987 | reverse complement strand
AATGGAATTATCAACCTCCAAGCCAAGAACAGACAGAAGCAGCTAAAGCATTAGCTAAAGAGACAGGAATCAATCCCGTCCTCTGTAAGCTATTGCTAGAAAGAGGTATAACCTCAGCAGCAGAGGCTAAAAGATTCTTTCGCCCACAGCTTAGCGAACTACACGATCCTTTCCTGATGAAGGATATGAGCATTGCCGTAGAACGCCTAAACCAAGCTATGGGAAAGAAAGAACGCATATTGGTTTATGGAGACTATGATGTAGACGGCACAACAGCCGTAGCATTGGTATACAAGTTTCTCCAGCAGTTCTATTCGAACATTGATTACTATATTCCCGACCGTTACAACGAAGGCTATGGAGTATCAGTGAAAGGGGTGGATTATGCATACGAAACAGGTGTAAAACTAATTATCGTATTGGATTGTGGCATTAAAGCGGTGGAAGAAATTGCATACGCAAAAGAAAAAGGAATTGATTTCATCATCTGTGACCATCATGTACCCGATGATGTACTGCCTCCTGCCGTAGCTATTCTGAATGCCAAACGCCCGGACGCCACTTACCCTTACGAACATCTGTCAGGGTGTGGTGTAGGATTCAAATTTATGCAGGCTTTTGCTTTGAACAACGGTATCGAGTTCAACCAGCTGACTCCCCTTTTGGATTTGGTTGCAGTCAGTGTAGCCTCTGATATTGTCCCCATCATGGGAGAAAACCGTGTACTGACTTATCATGGGCTGAAACAGTTGAATTCCAACCCAAGCGTAGGACTTAAAGCAATTATTGACATTTGCGGATTATCCGAGAAAGAAATCACTGTCGGAGACATTGTGTTCAAAATAGGTCCGCGCATCAATGCTTCCGGTCGTATACAGAACGGTAAAGAGGCTGTAGAACTATTGATAGAAAAAGACTTCTCTTCTGCTTTGGAGAAAGCCAATCTGATTAACCAGTACAACGAGACCCGAAAAGACCTTGACAAAACCATGACTGAAGAGGCAAATCAGATTGTAGCTCATCTGGAAGGTTTGGCTGATCGGCGATCCATCGTTCTTTTCAATGAAGAATGGCATAAAGGCGTGATTGGTATCGTAGCTTCCCGGTTGACGGAAGTGTATTATCGCCCTGCCGTGGTGCTGACCCGGACGGATGATATGGCAACCGGTTCCGCACGTTCCGTTTCCGGTTTTGATGTGTATAAGGCTATTGAAAACTGTCGTGATTTACTGGAAAACTTTGGTGGTCATACGTATGCGGCAGGTCTTTCGATGAAAGTAGAAAATGTAGAAGAGTTCACCCACCGTTTCGAAACATATGTATCCGAACATATTTTACCCGAACAAACCAGTGCGGTGATAGACATCGATGCCGAAATAGATTTCCGCGACATTACCCCGAAATTTCATGCCGACCTGAAAAAGTTCAATCCGTTCGGCCCGGATAATCACAAACCGGTATTCTGTACACATAATGTATATGATTATGGAACCAGCAAAGTAGTAGGCCGTGATCAGGAACATATCAAGCTGGAGCTGGTCGACAACAAATCAAATAACGTCATGAACGGAATCGCTTTCGGACAAAGCTCACAAGCCCGTTACATCAAGACCAAGCGCTCGTTCGACATCTGTTATACCATCGAAGAAAACACGCATAAGCGCGGAGAGGTGCAGTTACAGATTGAAGATATCAAACCTAGTGAGGAATAGAAAAGGGTGACCTACAAAGAGATTCTAAAACAATACTGGAACTATGATAACTTCCGCGGTATTCAAGAAGAAATCATAGAAAGTATCGGAAAAGGACATGATACATTGGGGCTGATGCCTACCGGTGGAGGTAAATCCATTACCTTCCAGGTACCGGCATTGGCACAACCGGGATTGTGTCTGGTCATTACTCCTCTCATTGCGCTCATGAAAGATCAGGTGCGCAATCTTCGAGACCGGGGAATTAAAGCACTGGCAGTTTACTCGGGCATGACGCGCGAAGAGATTGTTGTTGCACTAGAGAACTGCATATTCGGTGACTATAAATTTCTTTATATCTCTCCCGAACGACTGGACACTGATATATTCCGCGCCAAACTGCGGAATATGAAAATCAACATGATTACAGTCGACGAGTCTCATTGTATCTCTCAATGGGGATATGACTTCCGCCCTGCCTATTTAAAGATTTCCGAAATTCGGGAGTTGCTTCCTACTGTTCCGGTATTGGCACTTACCGCCACAGCTACCCCCGAAGTAGTAAAGGATATTCAGACTAAATTAGGTTTTAGAGAAGACAGCCGTATTTTCCGCATGAGCTTTGAACGAAAGAATCTGGCTTACATTGTCCGCAACACAGAAAGCAAACAGGAAGAATTGCTGCATATTCTGAACAGCGTGTCAGGAAGCGCCATCGTATACACCCGAAACCGGAAGCGTACCCGGGAAGTAGCGGAATTACTGGTTAACAATGAAATTACAGCCACCTTTTATCATGCCGGACTGAACAATGACGTCAAAGACCAACGGCAGAAAAGTTGGTTATCGGGCGAAAGCCGTGTCATGGTTGCCACCAATGCATTCGGAATGGGTATTGACAAGCCGGATGTACGTCTCGTCATCCATGTTGATTTGCCGGATTCACCCGAGGCCTATTTCCAAGAAGCCGGACGTGCGGGAAGAGACGGACAAAAAGCTTATGCCGTCCTGCTCTATGCCAAGAGCGATAAAGCAACACTCAGCAAACGGATTACCGACACATTCCCCGACAAAGAATACATCCGCAAAGTATATGAAGATGTGAACTACTATTTCCAGATGGCGATGGGAGACGGTTTGGGATGTACCTTTGCCTTCAATCTGGATGAGTTCTGCCGTAACTTCAAGCATTTCCCTGTACAAGCAGACAGTGCCTTGAAAATACTGACTCAGGCAGGCTATCTGGAATACACGGACGAACAGGATAATTCATCACGGATTCTCTTTACCATCCGTCGGGACGAACTATACAAGTTGCGGGAGATGGGAAAGGAGGCGGAAGCTTTGATACAAAGTATTCTTCGCTCATACACAGGAGTTTTCACCGATTATGCCTACATCAGCGAAGAGTCTCTTGCCGTCCGCACCGGACTAACACGCCAGCAAATCTATAATATATTGGTGACGTTAACCAAACGCCGCATCGTGGACTACATTCCCCGCAAAAAGACACCTTATATTATATATACGCGCGAACGACTGGAATTACGCTTCCTGCATATTCCCGCCAGCGTCTACGAAGAGCGCAAAGCTCGCTATGAAGCACGCATCAAGGCAATGGAAGAATACGTCACCACCGAAAACATATGCCGGAGCCGGATGCTTCTCCGCTACTTCGGAGAGAAAAACGAACATAATTGCGGCCAATGCGATATCTGCCTCAGCCACCGCGCCACAGACAGTCTGTCCGATGACTCCTTTGAAGAATTAAAGAGGCGAATGACCGGACTGCTCATTCAAAAACCACTTACTCCGGCAGAAATAGCCAATAACATGGAAGCGGAGAAAGAAAAGGTTGGAGAGGTTATCCGCTATTTATTGGAGGAAGGCGAATGGAAGATGCAGGATGGAATGATACATATATCAAAATAAGTTATTACATTTGCAAGTGTAACTCAAAAACAACATATCATGCCGAACTTTTTTAAATCTTTCTTCTCCGGAAAGTCAGAAACACCGGAAAGTGAAAAACAGAAAAACGACCGGAAAAGATTCGAGATCTTCAAATATGACGGTCTGCGTGCACAACGTATGGGACGTCCGGATTACGCAGTAAAATGTTTCACAGAGGCCCTTGCTATCGAAGAAGATTTCGAGACAATGGGCTACCTGGCACAAGTATACATCCAGTCCAACGAACTGGATGAAGCCCGCAAGCTTTTGGAAAGAATGATCCGAACAGAACCGGAGCATACCTCTACTTTACTCACCCTTGCCAACGTCTGCTACATGCAGGAGGACTATGCCGCCATGGCGGAAGCCGCCCAAAAAGCCATTGCCGTTGAAGAAGGCAATGCCATGGCGCACTATCTGCTGGGAAAAGCCGACAACGGCCAGAACGACGGCATCATGTGCATCGCCCACCTCACAAAAGCCATCGTACTCAAGGACGACTTCACCGAAGCCCGTCTGCTGCGTGCCGAGGCTCTGACAAAGATGCAGCAGTACAAAGAGGCCATGGAAGACATCGATGCCATACTCGCCCAAGACCCGGACGATGAAAACGCCATACTGCTCCGTGGAAAGATAAAGGAAGCGACCGGTGCAGAAGCCGAAGCGGAAGCCGACTATCTTCATATAACGGAACTGAATCCGTTCAACGAACAGGCATTCCTCTACTTGGGACAGTTGTACATCGTCCAGAAAAAGCTGACCGAAGCCATCGCTTTGTTTGATGAAGCTATCGAGCTGAATCCCGACTTTGCCCAAGCATACCACGAACGCGGCCGCGCCAAACTGCTGAACGGCGACAAGGAAGGCTCCATGGAAGACATGAAACGCGGATTGGAGCTTAACCCGAAAGAGTTGCAGGATTTCAACGGACAATACGGCAATCTGCCGGGCAACAATACGACAAATGTATTAGGATTATAAAACATTATCTATAAAATGATGCAATTATCAAAAAAAACATTGGTTTTTATTTGCATCTAAAAGAAAAGTGTTACATTTGCCACATAATTCAAAACGAAAAGCAAGAATGAAATCATTTACTTATGCATATTACTTCTTTTTTTACTTTTACTTTAGCCGGAAAGTAGAGCGGGAGTTTGTATGTATCAAGTGACAGTGATGCTTAAGAACAGAATAGAGAACTAAATAATATATAAAGTCCCGCTCCAGTGTATGGAAGCGGGATTTTTTTTGTAGCATAAATCAAGAAAAAGAGAGTCAGGAATGAAAAAGGTAGCCATTCAAGGAACATTAGGTTCGTATCACGACATTGCCGCACATAAATACTTTGAAGGAGAAGAAATACAGCTTATCTGCTGCGCCAGCTTCGAGGAGGTATTTGCTGCTGTCAAACAGGACAGTCAGACCATAGGCATGCTGGCAATAGAAAATACGATTGCAGGAAGCTTGCTGCACAACAATGAACTCCTGCGCCAAAGCGGCACACAGATTGTAGGCGAATACAAATTGCGCATCTCGCATAGCTTTGTTTGCCTGCCCGACGAGGATTGGGATGACATCACGGAAGTAAACTCCCACCCCATCGCCCTGATGCAGTGCCGTGAGTTCCTCGGACAGCATCCCCGCATCAAGGTAGTGGAAGGCGAGGACACCGCTCTCAGTGCGGAAATCATCAGGAAAGAAAACCTGAGAGGACATGCCGCCATTTGTTCCAAAGCCGCCGCCGAACGTTACGGCATGAAGGTGTTGCAGGAAGGTATCGAAACCAACAAACACAACTTCACCCGTTTTCTGGTTGTGGCAGACCCCTGGCAAGTGGACGAGCTGAGCCGCCACCGCAACAAGGAAGTGAACAAGGCAAGCATGGTATTCACGTTGCCGCATACCGAGGGAAGTCTTTCGCAAGTATTGTCCATCCTGTCTTTCTACCGCATCAACCTGACAAAGATACAGTCACTGCCCATCATCGGGCGCGAATGGGAATATCAATTCTATGTAGACATAGTTTTCGACAATGTGCTGAAGTATAAACAATCTATCGTGGCTATCACCCCACTGACCAAAGAACTTAAAATATTGGGAGAATATGAAGACGGAAAATCAACTATCTAAAATAAAGCCGGCCGACCGGCTGGCAAGCGTAAGCGAATACTATTTCTCTAAAAAGCTGAAAGAAGTGGCACAGATGAACGCCGAAGGCAAGGATGTAATCAGCCTGGGCATCGGCAGTCCCGACATGCCCCCTTCGGAGAGTACCATACAGACGCTTTGCGATGCGGCACGCAACCCCGACGGACATGGCTACCAGCCCTATGTGGGTATTCCCGAACTGCGCCGCAGCTTTGCCGGCTGGTATAAGAGATGGTACGGCGTAGAGCTGGACCCGAATACAGAAATACAGCCGCTTATCGGCTCCAAGGAAGGTATCCTGCACGTTACGCTGGCTTTCGTCAACCCGGGCGAACAGGTGTTGGTTCCCAATCCCGGCTATCCCACCTATACTTCATTGAGCAGGATACTGGGTGCAGAGGTCGTAAACTATAACCTGAAAGAGGAGAACGGCTGGATGCCCGACTTCGACGAGCTGGAGAAGATGGATATGAGCCGCGTAAAACTGATGTGGACCAACTACCCCAATATGCCGACAGGAGCGAACGCCACACCGGAACTGTACCGAAAACTGGTGGACTTTGCACGCCGCAAGGACATTGTCATCGTCAACGACAACCCGTACAGCTTTATTCTGAACGAACACCCTATCAGTATTCTCAGCATTCCGGGTGCGAAAGAGTGCTGCATCGAATTCAACTCCATGAGCAAGAGCCACAACATGCCGGGCTGGCGCATCGGTATGCTCGCCTCTAATGCAGACTTTGTACAATGGATACTGAAAGTGAAGAGCAACATAGACAGCGGTATGTTCCGTGCCATGCAACTTGCCGCAGCCAATGCCCTGGAAGCCGGTGAGGAATGGTACGAAGGCAATAACAAGAACTACCGCAACCGCCGCCAACTGGCAGGAGAGATTATGCGTGAGCTGGGATGTACTTACGACGAGAACCAGGTAGGTATGTTCCTTTGGGGAAAGATACCCGACAGTTGCGCCGATGTAGAGGAACTGACCGAACGGGTATTGCACGAAGCGCACGTATTCATCACTCCGGGATTCATCTTCGGCAGCAACGGAAAGAGATATATCCGCATCTCGCTTTGCTGCAAGGACGACAAACTGGCGGAAGCGTTGAAACGCATCAAAGGAATGAGATAAATCATTACAGAAAAACAGCTTATTAATAAAACCGATTCATCCGCTTAATAAATCTCTTCAAGATTTTACTATAATTCTTGAAAAATTATAGTAAAATTCTACTCGAATTTATTAATAGCCTGAAAACCCGCTATAGGAAAGGGATGCAGAAGCGAGAGTAACGGTTTGGAAATATTTATACAACCGAATATAATTAAACAAATAAAGAATATGGAACTTGAATTAGAATCAATCTTGTTGCCGGGTATCGAGGAGAAGCGTCCTCTGGTTATTGCCGGTCCATGCAGTGCAGAGACGGAAGAACAAGTTATGGACACCGCCAAGCAATTGGCAGCCAAAGGTATGAAGATATTCCGTGCAGGCATCTGGAAACCCCGTACCAAACCGGGCGGTTTCGAGGGTGTAGGCGTAGAAGGGCTTGCCTGGCTTAAAGAGGTGAAGAAAGAAACAGGCATGTATGTATCCACCGAAGTAGCCACAGCCAAGCATGTGTACGAATGCCTGAAAGCCGGAATAGATATACTCTGGGTAGGTGCCCGCACTACCGCCAATCCTTTTGCCGTACAGGAAATAGCAGATGCCCTGAAAGGCGTGGATATCCCGGTCTTGGTAAAGAACCCCGTAAATCCGGATCTGGAATTATGGATAGGCGCCATGGAGCGCATCAATAATGCCGGGTTGAAACGCCTGGGAGCCATTCACCGCGGTTTCAGCAGCTACGACAAGAAGCTCTACCGCAACCTGCCGCAATGGCATATTCCCATCGAACTGCGTCGCCGCATTCCAAACCTGCCCATCATCTGCGACCCCAGTCATATCGGCGGAAAACGCGAGTTGGTTGCCCCGCTTTGCCAGCAGGCTATGGACCTGGGCTTCAATGGTCTGATTGTGGAAAGCCATTGCAACCCGGACTGCGCATGGAGCGATGCCGCCCAACAGGTTACGCCGGATGTATTGGACTACATTCTCAACCTGCTCGTTATCCGCAAGGAGACACAAAGCACCGAAAACCTCAGCGAATTGCGCAAGCAGATTGACGAATGCGACAATAACCTTATCCAGGAACTGGCCAAAAGGATGCGTATAGCCCGTGAAATCGGCACCTACAAAAAGGAACACGATATGACGATTCTGCAAACGGGACGCTATAACGAGATTCTCGAAAAACGCGGCTCGCAGGGTTCGCTCTGCGGCATGGATTCCGAGTTTATCAAGAAAGTGTTTGAAGCGATACACGAGGAGAGTGTGAGACAACAAATGGAAATAATCAATAAGTGATAATTTCGTAGATTGAGGGTAGAAGCAAATAGTAAGTGGATTGTAGTTTTGACATACCTTCGGTTTTTATAACAGTCAGAAAATTATGCGAATATTAATACTCGGAGCCGGCAAAATGGGCTCCTTCTTCACAGATATTTTAAGTTTTCAACACGAGACGGCCGTGTTCGACGTCAATCCGCACCAACTGCGTTTCGTCTATAACACCTACCGTTTCACCACGCTGGAAGAAATCAAGGAATTTGAACCGGAACTGGTAATCAATGCCGCTACGGTAAAATATACTCTGGAAGCTTTCCGGCAGGTGTTGCCTGTGCTTCCCAAAGACTGCATCATCAGCGACATCGCTTCGGTAAAGACCGGACTGAAAAAATTCTACGAAGAAAGCGGTTTCCGTTATGTGTCGACACATCCTATGTTCGGCCCTACTTTTGCCAGTCTGAGCAACTTGAATACAGAAAATGCCATCATCATCAGCGAGGGTGACCATTTGGGCAAAATCTTCTTTAAAGATTTATACCAGACCATGAAGCTCAATATCTTTGAGTACACCTTCGACGAGCATGATGAAACGGTGGCCTACTCCTTGTCTATTCCGTTTGTTTCGACTTTCGTGTTTGCAGCAGTCATGAAGCATCAGGAAGCTCCGGGAACTACATTCAAGAAACACATGGCCATTGCCAAAGGCCTGTTGAGCGAGGACGATTATCTGTTACAGGAGATTCTGTTCAATCCCCGCACCCCCTCACAAGTAGAGAATATACGTCTGGAACTGAAACAACTACTGGAGATTATCACCAACAAGGATGCGGAAGGAATGAAGAAGTATCTGACGAAGATCAGAGAAAAAATTAAGTAATTAGTAATTAGTGATTAGGGGTTAGTGATTAGTGATTAGTACCATGCGGCATAATAGCGCAGCCTGCTAATCACTAATCACTAACCCCTATTTTTTTTGCAGAGGCTGATTTTATGTGTAACTTTGTGCTCGAATCATGATAGACCAACCCACCATAGACAGAATTCTGGATGCGGCACAAATCGTTGATGTCGTGTCAGACTTCGTCACGCTGCGGAAACGCGGAGTGAACTATGTAGGTCTGTGCCCGTTCCACGACGATAAGACCCCGTCGTTCTACGTATCGCCAGCCAAGGGACTGTGCAAATGCTTTGCCTGCGGCAAGGGCGGCAATGTAGTGCACTTCATTATGGAGCACGAACAGATGTCCTATCCTGAGGCACTGAAATACCTTGCCAAGAAATACGGCATCGAGGTCAAGGAACGGGAGCTGTCCAATGAAGAAAAGCTCGTTCAGAGCGAACGCGAAAGCCTTTTCATCGTCAATCAGTTTGCCCGCGACTATTTCCAGAATATCCTGCATAACCATGTAGACGGACGCAGCATCGGTATGGCTTATTTCCGTAACCGCGGATTCCGGGATGACATCATCGAAAAATTCCAGTTGGGATACTGTACCGAAAGCCATAATGCCATGGCGGAAGAAGCCTTGAAGAAAGGATATAAGAAAGAATTTCTCGTCAAGACCGGACTCTGCTACGAAACGGACGACCACCAACTGCGCGACCGTTTTTGGGGACGCGTAATCTTTCCCGTACATACCTTATCGGGTAAAGTGGTGGCTTTCGGCGGCCGTGTACTTGCCAGTGCCACAAAAGGAGTCAAGGTGAAGTATGTCAACTCTCCCGAATCGGCAATCTATCATAAAAGCAACGAACTGTACGGTATCTATTTCGCCAAGCAGGCTATTGTGAAGCAAGACCGTTGCTTCCTGGTGGAAGGCTATACGGACGTCATATCCATGCACCAGTCCGGTATAGAAAATGTGGTGGCCTCTTCGGGCACTGCGCTGACACCGGGGCAAATCCGTCTGATTCACCGCTTCACCAACAACATGACCGTATTGTACGACGGGGATGCAGCCGGTATCAAGGCTTCTATCCGGGGTATCGACATGCTGCTGGAAGAAGGCATGAACATTAAAGTGTGCCTCCTGCCCGACGGAGACGACCCGGACTCTTTTGCCCGCAAACATAACTCCACGGAGTTTCAAGCCTTCATTGCAGAACATGAAACTGACTTTATCCGTTTTAAAACCAACTTATTACTGGAAGATGCAGGAAAAGACCCGATCAAACGTGCAGAGCTTATCGGTAATCTGGTGCAAAGCATCTCCGTCATACCGGAAGCGATTGTACGCGACGTCTATATCAAAGAATGTGCGCAGCTGCTGCACATAGAAGATAAATTACTGGTATCGGAAGTAGCCAAAAGACGGGAAACGCAAGCGGAGAAACGAGCTGAACAAACAGAACGTGACCGCCGTATCGCTGAAAGAACGGCTAACATGACACAAGGCGGTGCAACTGCATCTCCCTCTTCCGACAACGGCATACCTATGCCTCCTGAAGATGTCATGCTAGCTCCCGAAGTAGATGGCGACGGTAACTATCTGAACGTTCCACCTGCCCTGCAAGAAGACAATTACGCTTCTTTCATCCCACAGGAAGGTAAAGAGGGACAGGAGTTCTATAAATTTGAACGGTTGATTTTACAAGCCGTGGTCCGTTACGGAGAAAAGATTATGTGTAACCTGACAGATGAGGAAGGGAATGAAGTTCCGGTAACCGTAATTGAATATGTTATCAACGATTTAAAGGAAGACGATCTGGCTTTCCACAACCCGTTGCACCGGCAAATCCTGTCGGAGGCTGCCGCACATATACATAATGCCGGATTCGTAGCGGA
>OHFW01001093.1_pt1 | contig 11053 bp, 10 predicted proteins | sample 1567601 | NCBI WGS metagenome assembly OHFW01 (sample SAMEA3879594, study PRJEB24766) | human gut metagenome | biome: human-associated habitat; feature: feces | place: USA | collected 1985/1987 | reverse complement strand
CCAAAGCCGAAGAGAACAAGGAAGCACTGGCTGCACTAATGATCACCTATCCGTCAACGCATGGTATCTTCGAGACGGAAATAAAGGAAATCTGTGAAATCATCCACGCTTGTGGTGCACAAGTATATATGGACGGTGCCAACATGAATGCACAGGTAGGTTTGACCAATCCGGGATTTATAGGTGCAGACGTTTGTCACTTGAATTTGCACAAGACATTTGCTTCACCACACGGTGGCGGCGGTCCGGGTGTAGGCCCTATCTGTGTAGCTGAGCATCTGGTTCCATTCTTGCCGGGACATTCGATCTTCGGCAGTACGCAAAATCAGGTTTCCGCAGCTCCGTTCGGCAGTGCGGGTATCTTGCCTATCACATACGGCTACATCCGGATGATGGGTACCGAAGGCTTGACCCAGGCTACTAAAATAGCCATTCTCAATGCCAACTATCTGGCTGCTTGTCTGAAAGATACTTATGGCATTGTTTATCGGGGAGCTACCGGTTTCGTCGGACATGAAATGATTCTGGAATGCCGCAAGGTACATGAAGAAACGGGTATCTCAGAAAATGACATTGCGAAGCGTCTGATGGACTATGGTTATCATGCACCGACTCTCTCTTTCCCTGTTCACGGCACATTAATGATTGAACCTACCGAAAGCGAAAGCCTGGCGGAGTTGAACAACTTTATAGACGTCATGCTGAATATATGGAAAGAAATTCAGGAAGTGAAGAACGAAGAAGCGGATAAGAATGATAATGTATTAGTCAACGCCCCGCATCCGGAATATGAAATTGTGAATGATAACTGGGAACATTCCTACACACGTGAGAAAGCGGCATACCCGATAGAAAGTGTGCGTGAGAATAAGTTCTGGGTAAATGTAGCCCGCGTAGATAATACGCTGGGCGACCGCAAACTGCTGCCTACGTGCTACGGGTGCTTCGAATAGGGTAGTGAAATATACCCGATGATTTTTTTAGGCACGGATTACACGGATTTACTTGATTTTTTCTGTTTCTGCGAACTCTGTGTAATTCGTGTAATCTGTGTAATCCATGAAACCTGTGGAATCCGTGGAATCCGTGTAATCCGTGCCTGAAAAAAATACATACCATTTGTTTCTTTGTTTATATATCCTCCCCTGCTTTTATGCCACAAATAAATCTATGAGTACCACTCACAAAAGAAAAAGAAACGGTCTCTTCTACAGCAGAGGCGAAGAAACGGTCAACAGCCTGTCTCACGGCATAGGCATCTCGATGGCGGTCATTATCGGGGGATTCTTCCTGATGAAATGCTACCGGGCACAAGACCCGTGGGCGATACTCGGCATGTGGCTCTACCTGTTCGGTATGGGCGGCTCCTACCTGTCCTCCACCCTTTACCACTCCCTGAAGCACCATAACCCGTGGAAACGGCGGTTGCGCCATTGGGACCACGCGGCTATCTACTGGCACATTGCCGGAAGTTTCTCTCCCGTTACGCTGATTGCCTTGCGCGATGAGGGGCTATGGGGCTGGGGACTGTTCTGCTTTGTCTGGTTGTGCGCCGTTGCGGGCACTATCATCAGCTTCCGCAAAATGAAAGAACACAGCTATGTGGAAACGGTGTGCTACATCCTTATGGGGCTGTCCGTGCTGGTGGTGTTCAAACAGCTTTTTGCCGTTGCGCCCGTATCCTGCTATTGGATTATCGCCGAAGGGGTATGCTATATAGGCGGTGCGGCGTTGTATTCCATACGCAGCGTGCGCTATATGCACTCGGCTTTTCATTTCTTCGTACTGGCGGGGTCGGGCTGCCACCTTGTTGCCGTATGGTACATTCTGGCGGGGATATAAACAGGTTCTCCGCCTATACATGATACATGCACCGTCAGCGGATTACGGTCACCGTGCCTGCCGCCAGCTTCTTTTCTTTCACGGGAGCGTCCGCAGGGGCATAGCCCAAGGCGGCACAGCCGTACACACGGTGATTTTCGGGGATGCCGAGGCGGGTGAGGAAAGCACGCACATCGGGGTCGTCACAGGTCTGCCCCAATTGGTTAATCCAGCAAGAGCCGATGCCCAAAGACTTGGCGGCAAGGAAAATATTCTGCAAGGCGCATGCGCAGTCCATAGACGCCCACCAGCGGGTAGGCTCGTTGGAGACGATAACCAGCGTCGGAGCATGGTAATAGCAACAATAGGTTTCGCTATGTCCGCGCTCCTGCAAATGAGGGTCGTCGCTCTTGGCAAAAGCGCCTTTTATCTTTTCATTCAGTTCGGTCAGCACGGCGGCATCCTGGATGGCGGTGAAATGCCACGTCTGGAAGTTCATGCCGCTGGGGGCATACGCTGCCGCTTCCAGTATAAGGTTCAAATCTCCGGCGGAAACCTGCTGTTCCGTATAAGTACGCACGCTGCGGCGCGACTTGATATTTTCCAATACTTCGTTGCTCATTGTCAGGATATATGTTTTTTATGTAAGGAGAGTAAATGCGTTAAGTTTCAGTCTGCCGTTCCGCCCATACGGCGCTAAACAGACGGTCAGCGCTTCACCAATCCTATCTTTACGTTCAGTTTAAAGTAATACACACCGTTCTCCCGCTCCAGGAAGCCGTATTTGTCCTTATCTACCGAACCCTTCTCGAAACGGGTGTTCCGGTAAAGGAAGTCGGCAAAGGTCTGCCGGTCGGACTTATGGTAGCAGAGCACCCCGCCGTCTCCATTGGTCAGCAGCATGCCTTCCACGGCAGAATCCGTACCGTTGTAAATCTTTGCCGGACGCATGCCCGTTGCAAGCGCCAGCAGGAACTGTTTCATCTTGAACTCGTAGAAGCGGTGCTTGTTTATCAGCTCGTCCTTGATTTTCAGGGGATTCATCTCCTTAATGCGTTCCGTCAGTTCGGCAACACGGGTAATGCCGTCCAGGTGCATGATACGCACCATCTCGGCCAGCATACGGGGGAAGTGGAGGTCTATCATCAGCAGGTTGCAGCGGAACACACGGTCGGCAACATCGGAATACTTCAACACGCCGCCCAGACGCTCAATCATCATCATGCGTTCGGCAACTTCCATAGGCGATTCGGGCAAGGCGTTCACCTTGTTTACCGTGGGCACGGCAAACTTCACGCCGCTCTGCTCCAGCTTCAGATTGGCCGTGCGCCCGCCGTCCAGCAAAGGATTCATGCGGCTGAGACGACAACGGACGGTGAAGCCCGTGAGCGGAGCGTCCGCACTCCAGAAAGCTACGGAGAAGTCGGTACGGTCATCGGTTCTGGACTCCAAGTCGTAGATGTTCACAGCATCCAGAAAGGCTTCCAGCCCTTCGGAAACTTCCACCTCCTCGCCTTGCTCATTTCTGAGCAGATGGAGTATGATTTCCGCCGCATCGCCAAAGTCCGCACGGGGAAACGAAAGCGGCTCTTTTCCTGCCGATGCGGTAAACGTACCGTCCTTCTCCACCGTACCGCTGACAATGCGCACATCCTCTTCCCCGATATAATAGCGGCGCGTGCCGTCATGTTCCTCTCTCTGTATCAGCGCCACAGGCCAATACTTCCTATCATCTCTCTGCGCGTCCGGCGTTCCCGGAAAGACCTTTCCGTCCGCCAGCAGACGGAAGAAGGTATACAGTTCGCCCAGCTCGCGCTTGGTTGCTTCAAATGCCATATCAACTCAATTTTTATTAAATAAGTGTACAAAGATAAGTAAATCCATACAAAAGATATGGAATTAACAAACTATTTCCATGCGGAGACGTTCTATCGGATATATGAAACCTAAAAAATAAAAGCATGGAAAAAGAAGAAAATACAGTAACCATCACAGCCACCCCCAACGGTCCTTTTATTGTAGAAGGCCGATTCAAACTGGTGGACAGAGAAGGCAAGGCGGAAATGAAAGAAAACCGGACAGCCCTCTGCCGCTGCGGACGCTCCTACAAGCAACCTTTTTGTGACGGCACGCACCGCAAAATCCATTATAATGATTTATCCTTGAAAAAGATTGAAAAGAGTATCTAAAGGTCCGGAGACTTTACTCTTCTTCAAAACGTAGAGTCTCCACCTTCTCCAGACGCGCCCTCATCTTGGGCATCATCGACTTGCGGATGCGAAGTGTCATACGGCAGTCCATATCATAGGACTGTTCCAGCATCTCCGGTTCCTCCTCTTTCACAATGCGCATTACATCATTCATGAAAGGATATTCAAAGAGAACGGTCACCGTTTCATCCACAGTCTTTTCAATAACGGTAGCGGCAGCGATAGCCTCCGCGGCAGCAGCCTTATATGCCACTATCAAGCCACTTGTTCCCAGCTTTATGCCGCCAAAATAGCGGACAACAACAATCAGTATGTCCGTCAGTTCATTCGAATTTATCTGCCCCAGAATAGGCTTTCCTGCCGTACCGGACGGTTCTCCGTTGTCATTGGCACGAAAGTCCTTGCGCTCATGCCCCAGCATATAGGCATAACACACATGGCGGGCATCGTAGTATTTCTTCTGATAAGTTTCCAGATGCGCCTTTACTTCTTCAACCGTACGCACCGGCAAGGCAATAGCGATAAACTTGCTGCGCTTCTCGGTATAAATTCCCTCGGACGGGACGGCTATGGTTTTATACGTATCTTCGCTCATGCCGCAAAGATACTACACTTTTTGCTATCCGCCTTTTGATAGCCGGCAAAAAACTTTATCGCGGCAGAAGAAAGAGCCGCTTTTCAGCCGATGCGCCTCCTCACCAGTTGCAACAACGGCTTCGCCGCAATTATCAGTGTTACGGCAGTAAGTATCATCAGTACGCCGAGCATGATGCGCGGAGTGAGCTGCTCGCCAAACACCACTACGCCGAAGAACAGCGCCGTCACCGGTTCCAGCGCCCCCAATATGGCAGACGGCGTGGAGCCAATGAGGTGGATGGAGAGCGTCATCAGCACCAACGAAATGATAGTGGGAAACAAAGCCAGCGAAAGGACATTTGCCCACAGCACCGGCGAAGGGACGGGCTGCAAAGCCGTACAAAAGTCCAGACGAACCACATAGATGCTGATGCCGAAGAGCAAAGCATAGAAAGTGAGTTTCGCCGTAGGCAGCTCCTTGAGTGAAGAGCGGTTCACACCGACGATGTATATGGCGTAGGTCAACGAGGAGAGAATAACGAACAGTACGCCCAGCATGCTCAACGTCTTCCCGTCCCCACCCTCGTACAGCAGGGAGATGCCCGTAAATGCCAGCGCTATGGAGAACATCGTGATGAAGGAGACCTTCTCGTGGAAAAACACCGCCATGATGATGGCAACCAGCACCGGATAGACAAACAGGATGGTGGACGCAATGCCCGCATCCATGTAGTTATAGCTCTCGAAGAGAAAGAACGAGGAAAAGGAGAACAGCAGCCCCATTACCGCCAGCGGAAGTATATCCGCCTTCTTCAGCGCAAAGGACTGTTTCTTCACTTTCATCAGGATGCCCAGCATCACAACGGCGAAAAAGTAACGGTAAAAGAGGACGGAGTCCACACTCATCCCCGCCCCGTACAAGGGCAGTGCAAACAACGGGTTCATGCCGTAACTGGCAGCGGCAACGGCTCCGTAAGTAAATCCTTTAAGACGATTATTGGTCATGACAGTATCTCTTTCTGAAAAATCGGGCGCAAAGATACCGCTTTTATTGATACTTAGCCCAATGAAGAACTAAAAAGAATCCTGCACAACGCAAGCATGCCGCAAGGGAATTGTTCATGCCCCGTTCTTCATTTTATAATACAGGATACCCACCGCGTCCGCCAGCAGCCAACCGATGGGAATAGACCACCAGATGCCCGTTACCCCGACAGAAGGAATAGCCGCCAGTAGGTAGGATAGCGCCACGCGAGTGCCCAGCGAAATCACCGTGAGCACTACCGACATCCCCGGTTTCCGGACAGCCCGGTAATAGCCGTAAAGCAGGAACAGAATGCCGATGCCGCAGTAAAACGCACCCTCTATGCGCAGGTACTCCACTCCGGTAGCAAGGATTTCCGTTTCGCCCGGATGAACGAAAATCAGCATCAGCGGTTCTGCAAAGACAAACACGAACACGGAGACGATAATCGAAAAGATAACCGTAGTAAGCAAGGCGCTGCGGACACCCCGGCGGATACGCCCGTAACGTTTCGCCCCGAAGTTCTGCGCGATGAAAGTGGAAAAGGCGTTCCCGAACTCCTGCACGGGCATGTATGCAAAGGAGTCTATCTTGACGGCAGCGGCAAAGGCGGCCATGACTGCCGTGCCGAAGCTGTTGACCAGCCCCTGTATCATCAGGATGCCGAAATTCATGACCGACTGCTGCACACAGGTCAGTGTGGAGAAAGAGACTATCTCTTTCAGGCTGCCACGGTCGAAGCGCATGTCCCCGATATGCAGCCGCAGTTCCGGACGCTTCCTCCAGGTATAGAGCATAATTCCCGCAGAAGCGACTCCCTGTGCCATGACCGTAGCTATCGCAGCCCCCTCGATGCCCCAGTCCAGTTGCAGGATGAAAAACAGGTCGAGAACGATATTCAGTGCCACAGAGAGTGCCAGAAACCAGAGAGGAGTTACCGAATCTCCCACCGCACGCAGCATCGCCGCATAGAAATTATAGATAAACGTAAAAACAATGCCGCAAAAGATTATCCACAGGTAACCGCGCATCATGCCGTAAATGTCCTGCGGCACTTGCAGCAAACGGAGAATGGGGTCCAGCCATACGAATACCGCCATATTCAGCACGCATGTGACCGCCCCTATCAGTACGAACGACACGAAAATGCTGCGGCGCAGGGCGGAATGGTTTCCCGCACCGTAATGCAACGAGAATACCGTGCCGCTGCCGATAGACAAACCGAGAAGGATGGAGATAAGGAAGACCATCAGCGTATACGCCGACCCTACCGCCGCCAGTGCATCCGCACCGATGCACTGCCCTACAATCAGCGTATCGGCTATGTTATAGCACTGTTGCAGCAACGAACCCGCCATCATAGGCAGGGTGAAACGCAACAGCGTACCCGTTATGCCACCCCGGGTAAGGTCTCCGTTCCGTAACATGATTGTTCACACCCTCTCTCAGGCAATGCCCAGCAGTTTCACTTCGAATATCAGTGTGGAGAAAGCCGGAATAGGCCCGCTGGTGCGTGTGCCGTATCCCACGGTGTACGGGATGTAGACCATCCAGTGGTCGCCCACGCGCATCTGCTGCAAGGCTATCTGCCAGCCGTCGATTACTTCGTTCAGCCGGAAAGCCTCCGGACAGTTGCGCTTCCAGGAATTGTCAAACTCCCTGCCGTTAATGAGCGTTCCCTTGTAATGCACCGACACAATACTGTTTAATCGAGGAGTAGCACTACTGCCCTGCCCGCTTTCCAGGATACGGTAAAGCACGCCGGCAGCCAACTCCTTTACGCCTTCTTCGGTACGCAGATTTTGCAGGAACTGTTCGTTCTTCAGTTTGTATTCTTCCTTTTTGCCCATATCGTTCTTTTGGTTTTAATAACTAATGCCGAATAACGGTATCTTATTTTGACGGCAAAGGTCGGTATTTTCCGTATACCGGAAAAGGGAATGGCAATATAAAATAGCGAAGGTGCATCAAAACCTGCCAAGTTTCCATGCACCTTCTTCTTATCCGTTCTTTGAAATTATATCTGAATCAGTCCAGTTTATGAATTACCAGTCCCGAACGCAGCTTCGGTTCGAACCAAGTGGTCTTGGGCGGCATGATATTGCCGGTATCGGCAATGTCCATCAACTGCTTCATGGACACAGGATAAAGCGCCAAAGCCACTTTCATCTCACCGCTGTCCACCCGCTTCTTCAATTCGCCCAGCCCGCGGATACCGCCGACAAAGTCGATACGCTTGTCGGAACGGAGGTCTTTGATACCGAGGATTTCATCCAGTATCAGGTTGGACGAAATGGTAACATCCAGCACGCCGATAGGGTCATTGTCGTTGTAAGTGCCCGGCTTTGCCGTAAGGCTGTACCACTTGCCGTCCAGGTAAAGGGAGAAGTTATGCAGGCCTGCCGGCTTGTAGATTTCCGTTCCTTTCTCTTCTACCGTGAAGTTCTTGCCTACGGCAGCCAGGAATTCTTCGGGAGTCAACCCGTTCAGGTCCTTCACCACGCGGTTGTAGTCGATGATAGTCAACTGGTTGGCGGGGAAACAGACTGCCATGAAGTAGTTGTACTCCTCGTCTCCGCGATGATTGGGATTCTGTCCGGCCTTCTCCGCACCCACCAGGGCTGCGGCTGCACTGCGGTGGTGTCCGTCGGCAATGTAAAGTGCCGGCATCTTGGCAAACTCTTTGGTTATGACCTCAATATCTTCCTGCCGGTCGATAATCCAGAATGTATGGCCGAAACCGTCGTCCGGAGCCACAAAGTCGTAAACAGGCTTCTGTGCCGTGTAACGGGCAATGACCGCATCCAGCACTGCATTGTCGGGGTAAGCGAAGAATACGGGCTCGATGTTGGCATTGTTCACACGGACATGCTTCATGCGGTCTTCTTCCTTGTCGCGGCGGGTAAGCTCATGCTTCTTGATAACGCCGTTCATGTAATCGGGCACGTATGCGCCCACCACCAAACCATATTGCGTCTTACCGTTCATGGTCTGGGCATATATGTAATAGTTCTCCTTATCGTCCTGCACCAGCCAGCCTTTGTCCTGGAACATTTGGAAGTTCTCGGCCGCTTTCCGGTACACACGTTCATCGTGCTCGTCCGTACCGACCGGAAAATCTATTTCGGGCTTGATGATGTGATACAGGGATTTTTCGTTTCCTGCCGCTTCTTCACGCGCTTCGGCGGAATTCAGGACGTCGTACGGACGGGATGCCACCTGCTCTACCAAATCCTGAGGGGGACGAATCCCTTTAAAAGGTTTTATTGTTGCCATGGTTATCAGAGTATAAATCCATTACTTATTTACGCGGAACTTCTCGCAGCCGTCTTTCAGGAAGCCCACAATCTGTCTGGCAGCGGCAATGCCGGCATTGATATTGGCTTCGGCCGTCTGCGCGCCCATCTTCTTCGGTGTGGAGAAGTAACGGCCGGCAAACTTGGCGGCAAATGTATCATTGGCTGCAGGCATAATATCGGTCATGTACTTCAAGTCGGCACGTTCTTCCATCAGTTGTATCAGCTCGGCTTCATTGATAACTTCCTTGCGGGCGGTGTTCACCAGCAGACCGCCTTTCGGCATCCTGCCCACCAAAGCATAGTTAATGGAGTTCTTGGTTTCCGCCGTTGCGGGAATGTGCAGCGAAACGATGTCGCAGGCAGAATAAAGTTCCTCGGCCGAAGCCACAGCCTTTACACCGTCTTTCTCGATAACCTCTTTCGGGCAGAAAGCGTCGAATGCGTAAATGTCCATGCCGAAACCTTTGGCTATGCGGGCTACATTGCGGCCTACGTTACCGTAAGCATGAATGCCCAACTTCTTGCCTTTCAGCTCCGTACCGGAAGTACCGTTGTACAGATTGCGGACAGCCATTACCATAAGCCCGAAAGCCAGTTCGGCCACAGCGTTGGAGTTCTGCCCCGGAGTGTTCATCACACATACATTGTGGGCGGTTGCGGCATCCAAGTCCACATTGTCATACCCCGCACCGGCACGCACTACGATTTTCAGCTCTTTGGCGGCATCCAAAACCTCGGCATCAATAATGTCGCTACGGATAATAATGGCATTGGCATCTTTCACGGCTTCCAGCAATTTTGCCTTATCGCCATATTTTTCCAGCAAGGCAAGTTCATAGCCTGCTGCTTCAATTTCTTTGCGAATACCGTCTACTGCAACTTTTGCAAACGGTTTGTCTGTTGCAACTAATACTTTCATGATTCAATGGTATTAAAAAAAGATTCACCACAGAACCGCACGAAGTTTCACAGAGTTTTCCTTTTCATTTCATCTCTGTGGGACTCTGTGCCCTCTGTGGTGAACAAATATTATTAATGAAGTTTCTCAAATTCCTGCATGCAGTCTATCAAAGCCTGTACGCTTTCCTTCGGCATGGCATTGTAGCAAGATGCACGGAAACCGCCTACGGAACGGTGTCCCTTGATACCTACCATACCCTTTTCGGTAGCGAATTTCAGGAAGTCGGCTTCCAGTTCCTTGTATTCGGGAGCCATCACGAAGCAGATATTCATGCGTGAACGGTCTTCTTTGGCGGCAGTACCCACAAACATCTTGTTGCGGTCTATCTCGGCATACAGCATATCTGCCTTTTCGATGGCGCGACGTTCCATTTCCTTCACACCGCCCTGAGCCTTTATCCAGCGCAATGTCTGCAATGCCGCATAGATAGGAACAACCGGAGGAGTATTGAACATTGAACCGCCATCGATGTGAGTCTGATAGTTCAGCATGGTGGGGATGTAACGGGACACTTTGCCTACCGCATCGTTCTTCACGATAACGAATGTCACACCCGCAGGAGCCAGATTCTTCTGTGCACCGCCATAGATACAGATGTATTTAGACACATCAATAGGACGGGAGAAAATATCGGACGACATATCGGCAACCATAGGAACGTTTACGTTCAGGTCTTCCTTCAATTCCGTGCCATAGATAGTATTGTTGGTGGTGATATGGAAATAGTCCGCATCGGCCGGTACCGTATAATCTTTCGGAATGTAAGTATAGGTGGCTTCAGCAGAAGAAGCAACCTCTACAACCTCGCCAAATCCCTTGGCTTCCTTCATGGCTTTCTTTGCCCACACACCCGTATTGAGGTAAGCGGCCTTCTTTTCGAGGAAGTTGAAAGGTATCATGCAGAATTCCAGACTTGCACCACCCCCCAGGAACAGCACCGAATAGCCTTCGGGAATGTTAAGTAGTTCTTTGAACAGTGCTACGGCTTCGTCCACTACGGGCTGGAAGTCTTTAGCGCGGTGGCTAATCTCCATAAGAGAAAGACCGGATCCATTGAAATCTAAAATAGCCTTCGCTGTATCCTCTATCACCTCACGCGGAAGAATGGAAGGTCCTGCATTGAAATTATGCTTTTTCATTTGAAGTTTGTTTTGGTTATACA
>OHFW01001091.1_pt1 | contig 11069 bp, 10 predicted proteins | sample 1567601 | NCBI WGS metagenome assembly OHFW01 (sample SAMEA3879594, study PRJEB24766) | human gut metagenome | biome: human-associated habitat; feature: feces | place: USA | collected 1985/1987 | reverse complement strand
TGATCCGGCATTATGATGTTACCGGAAAAAACTGTCCGAAATATTATGTGGAGAATCCGGATGCATGGATACAGATGAAATCGGATATTGCGGCGCAGATTGATGTTGATTATGGTTTGCAGGATGTTCAGTAAAACGAAAATTCAGCACAGTACAAAAAAATTTGCCTTGAAATCCACAAAGAAGTATTGTACTATAATAACAACGTGTGATTTTTTTTCACAACAGTGCCTGCATGACTGGCGGAAGTAGGATTACCTACAGGGAGTGCAGCGAGTATATGAGCCGACCGCCTGGGCAGCCTGGAAATTATTCAATGAATAAATAGGTTTCCCAGGCTTTTTTTAACCTTATTTTTAACGAAAAGGAGAAAAATTATGGAAATGTTATCACTGGAAAAAGAACTGAAAGAGAATTCCTATCCTGGCAGAGGAATTGTGATTGGACGTTCCGTAGACGGTAAGAAAGCAGTGACAGCTTATTTCATCATGGGCAGAAGCGAGAACAGCAGAAACAGAGTATTTGTAGAGGATGGTGAGGGAATCCGTACCCAGGCGTTTGATCCGTCCAAACTTACAGATCCGAGTCTGATCATCTATGCACCTGTACGTGTACTGGGAAACAAAACAATCGTAACTAACGGAGATCAGACAGATACCATTTATGAGGGAATGGATCATCAGCTTACTTTTGAGCAGTCCTTAAGAAGCAGAGAATTCGAGCCGGACGGTCCGAACTATACACCTCGTATCTCCGGTGTTATGCACGTAGAGAACGGAAAATTCAACTATGCAATGTCAATTCTCAAGAGCAACAACGGAAATCCGGATGCATGTAACAGATACACATTTGCATACGAGAATGCCATTGCAGGAGAGGGACATTTCATCCATACTTATAAATGTGACGGAAATCCACTTCCAAGCTTTGAAGGCGAACCGAAACTGGTAGCAATTCCGGATGATATGGATGAGTTTGCAGAACTTCTCTGGAACAGCCTGAACGAAGATAACAAAGTATCTCTGTTTGTAAGATATATTGATATTGAGACAGGTAAGTACGAAAGCAAGATCATTAATAAGAATAAATAATAGTCACTTACTGAGTACAGATAGTGCTCATAGATTATTGTGAACATAAGACGATGTTTTCGCAGTAAGAAATTATTTACAGGAATTAATTTTAAAATACTTATTTGGTTCATACGGAGGATTTATATAATGAAAGAATTCGAATTAAAATATGGCTGTAACCCGAATCAGAAACCTGCAAAAATTTATATGGCAGACGGATCTGAGCTTCCGGTGAAGATCCTTTCTGGAAGACCGGGATATATCAATTTCCTGGATGCTTTTAATGGCTGGCAGCTGGTATCCAATCTGAAGAAAGCAACAGGACTTCCTGCAGCTACATCTTTTAAACATGTATCTCCTGCCGGTGCTGCTGTAGGACTTCCTCTTACAGAGACTCTGGCAAAGATCTACTGGGTAAATGATATGGACTGGAAGAATTTTTCACCATTAGCATGCGCTTATGCAAGAGCTCGCGGTGCTGACAGAATGTCCTCTTTTGGTGATTTTATTTCTCTTTCTGATGTGTGTGATAAAGATACAGCACTTCTGATCAAGAGAGAGGTATCTGACGGTGTTATTGCACCTGGATACACAGAGGAAGCACTGGAGATCCTGAAGCAGAAGAAAAAAGGAAACTACAATGTGATCCAGATCGATGAGAACTTTGTACCGGCTCCGCTGGAACACAAAGAAGTATTTGGTGTAACTTTTGAGCAGGGCCGTCAGGAGCTTGAGATCGATGATGCAATGCTTTCCAATATTGTGACAGAGAATAAAGAGCTTACAGAGGAAGCAAAACGTGATATGAAGATTTCTCTGATCATCCTGAAATATACACAGTCCAACTCTGTATGTTTCGTAAAAGATGGACAGGCTATCGGTGTTGGTGCAGGACAGCAGTCACGTGTACATTGTACAAGACTTGCAGGACAGAAGGCAGACAACTGGTTCCTTCGCCAGTGCCCGAAAGTGCTGAATCTGCCATTTAAAGATACAATTTCACGTGCGGAACGTGACAATGCCATTGATGTTTATATCGGGGATGAATATATGGATGTACTTGCTGATGGTATGTGGGAGAAAACTTTCACAGAGAAACCGGAAGTATTTACAAAAGAAGAGAAACGTGCATGGCTGGATCAGATGACGGATGTTACACTGGGATCTGATGCATTCTTCCCATTCAGTGATAATATTGAGCGTGCGCATAAGAGTGGTGTGAAGTATATTGCGCAGCCGGGTGGATCTGTGCGTGATGATGCTGTGATCGAGACTTGCAATAAATATGGAATGGTGATGAGTTTTACTGGTATCAGATTGTTCCATCACTAAGGTGCTGGTATGGGGACGCGCAGGACATTATATGTTTTTGCCCGCATTTGCAGGAGTCTTAGAACTTCTTAGCTGATAAAAATATGCGTTATAAGAAAAATGACCCACTGTCTGAGCCGCAGCATGCGGCGAGTTTGGGTCATTTTTCTTATGTTTTTAGCATATTTTTAGCAGCTTAGAAGTTCTTAGGCTTCGAAACCGCACACGAAATGAAATATGTTTCTGCGCGTCCCTCTTCAACTCCTAAGCTTCCATTACAGCATCTTTCATAGACTTCACATACTCTTTCACATACGGTACACAGTCCGCACCATGTTCTGCACACAACTTCACAATTGCAGATCCTACAATTGCCCCGTCCGACTGTGCTGCCATCTTCTTCGCCTGCTCCGGCGTAGAAATACCAAATCCCACAGCACATGAAATATCCTTCACAGCCTTCACTAACTTCACCATAGCCCCGATATCCGTAGTAATATTAGTTCTTGTTCCTGTAACACCAAGAGAAGAAACACAATACACAAACCCTTCCGCATCCTTCGCAATCTGTGCGACCCTCTCATGAGAAGTCGGCGCGATCAGAGAGATCAGATCAATACCGTATTTCTTACATACACTGTCAAACTCTTCTTTTTCCTCAAATGGCACATCCGGCAGAATCAAACCATCCATTCCGATTTCTGCAGCTGTTTTAATAAACCGCTCCGTTCCGTAAGAAAATACCACGTTTGCATAAGTCATAAACACCATAGGAACAGAACTGTTCTTTCTGATCTTTACCACCATGTCAAATACCTTATCTGTAGTCACACCACCGGAAAGTGCTCTCAGATTTGCTCCCTGGATCACCGGACCTTCTGCTGTCGGATCTGAAAATGGGATTCCCAGTTCAATCAGCGATGCACCTGCCCGTTCCATCGCATAGACAAGCTGCTCCGTTGTCTCTAAATTTGGATCACCGCATGTAATAAATGGTATAAATGCTTTTTTTCCTTCAAATGCTTTCTGAATCTTACTCATGGATATCCTCCCCTCTGTAACGTGCAATTGCTGCACAGTCCTTATCTCCACGACCGGAAATATTGATAACAATAATCTGATCTTTTTTCATTGTCGGTGCCAGTTTCCTTGCATATGCCACTGCATGGGCACTCTCGATGGCTGGAATGATTCCTTCTGTTCTTGAAAGATATTCAAACGCATCAACTGCCTCATCATCTGTGATTGCTACATATTCTGCTCTGCCTTTATCATACAGATCTGCATGTTCTGGTCCGATTCCCGGATAATCAAGCCCTGCTGAAATAGAATAGACTGGTGCAATCTGTCCATATTCATCCTGACAGAAATAGGATTTCATTCCGTGGAAGATTCCTAATTTTCCTGTAGCGATCGTTGCGGCTGTTTCCGCAGTATTAATTCCTCTTCCTGCTGCCTCACAACCGATCAGTCGTACACTCTCATCTTCGATAAAATTGTAAAATGCACCGATTGCATTGGATCCGCCTCCCACGCAGGCAAGCACTGCATCCGGGAGTTTTCCTTCTTTTTCCATCAACTGTTCCTTGATCTCTTTTGAAATCACAGCCTGAAAATCACGCACAATCTGTGGGAATGGATGTGGTCCCATGCAAGAACCGAGTACATAATGTGTATCTTCTATTCTCTTCGTCCACTCTCTCATCGTCTCCGATACAGCATCTTTTAAAGTTGCTGTTCCGGTTGTGACTGCATGTACTTTTGCACCTAAAAGTCTCATTCTGTAAACATTCAATGCCTGACGTTCTGTATCTTCTTTTCCCATAAAGATTTCACATTCCATATCCATCAGTGCTGCTGCTGTCGCTGTTGCCACTCCATGCTGACCTGCACCGGTTTCTGCAATAACCCTGGTCTTTCCCATTTTCTTTGCAAGAAGAACCTGACCAAGTACATTATTGATCTTATGTGCTCCGGTATGATTCAAGTCTTCTCTTTTCAAATAAATCTTTGCACCGCCCAGATCTTCCGTCATTCTTTTGGCATAATACAGCCGGGATGGTCTTCCCGCATATTCATTTAAAAGTGTATTCAGCTCATCGTTAAATTCTTTGTCGTTTTTATAATGGTTATAAGCTTCTTCAAGCTCGATCACTGCATTCATCAGCGTTTCAGGAATATACTGTCCGCCATGAATCCCATATCTTCCTTTTGTCATTTTTTAACTCCTTCTTTTTTATTTTCTTTTGTTCTCTTGTTTCTATATTGTTTTCCCGGTATCCCGCACTGCTTTTACTGCTGCCAGTATTTTTTTCCGGTCTTTTTTTCCATCGGTTTCTACAGAACTGCTCAGATCGATCACTGCAGGATGATATATCTGGATCGCTTCTTTTATATTTTCTGTTCCGAGTCCTCCTGCCAGGAAATATCGATGATCCGGCACTGCTTTTAAAATGCTCCAGTCAAATGTTTTTCCTGTTCCTTTTCCATGATCTAACAGCACTTCATCTGCAACAGTATCAAAAGCTTTTTTTACCTCTTCTTCCGTACTGACCTTCACCGCTTTGATCAACGGTTTCGCTGTCAGTTTTTTCAGATTTGCTATATAAGTTTCATCTTCATTTCCATGAAGCTGAGCAAGATCGATCAGATCTTCATTTAGCAGCTTCGCAACCGATTCAGCAGGTGCATCTACAAAAACTCCGACTGCTTTCATCTCTTTTCTAAGTATTTTCTTCAGTTCTGCAAGCTGGTCCACAGAAATATTTCTTTTGCTCGGCGGGTAATTAATAATAAATCCACAATAATCCGGGCATGCCTCGTTGACCGCCTCAATATCTTCCATTCTGCTCAGCCCACAGATTTTAATCTTTGTTTTTGGAATCTTTGATCCTGGGGGCTGTGATTTCTGAATCTGCGATTTCAAAATCCGGGCTTTTGGGATTCCGGGATCTTTATTTTCTTCTGACATTTTCAACATCCTTTCCGGGTTTCCATCCGCAGTTCTGCGAGCTTCTTTTTCCGGTCTTCCGCCCGCATCAGCAACTCCCCGATCAGCACTGCATCTGTTCCATTTTTATAAAGGGCTTTCATATCTTCTCCCCCTTTAATTCCGCTTTCTGACACGAAAACGGTCTTTGGATCTACCAGTTCCCGCAACCGGATACTGTTGTTGATATCTACCGTGAAATCTTTCAGATTCCGATTATTGACTCCTATGATTTTTGCTCCGATCCTGTCTGCCGTCAAAATCTCCTCTTCACTGTGAGTTTCCACTAATGCAGAAATTCCAAGCTCTTCCGCCAGTTGATGATATGCTTTTAACTGCCCTTCATCCAGACAGGAACAGATCAGAAGCACTGCGGCAGCTCCCATCGCTTTTGCCTGATAGATCATATATTCATCACAGGTAAAATCTTTTCGGAGTACCGGAATGGATACTTTCTGTACGATCTCTTCCAGATAGCGGTCACTTCCCTGAAACCAGAATGGCTCTGTCAGACATGAAATTGCTGCCGCACCGCCAGCTTCATAATCCTGTGCTATCTGCACATATGGAAAATCCGGTGCAATCAGTCCTTTAGAAGGAGATGCCTTTTTTGCCTCGCAGATAAAGGAAAGTCCCTCTGCACGAAGTGCCTGCTCAAATGCAAATTTTGTTGTATCGGAACTGGCTTTTTCTTCTGCCTTTTTTCTTATTTCATTTATGGGAATTTGCTTTTTTTCTCCTCTGATCCGTTCTTTTGTTCTTTCCGTGATCGTCTCAAGAATGTTCATACCTGCTGTTTCCTTCCTGTTTTTGTTGTTCTCTTACATTTATTACTTCTGGCTTTCTTCTCTGAACTGTTCCAGCTTCTTCAAAGCAAGACCTTCATCAATGATCTGCTCTGCTTTTCTTATTCCTGCTTCAATCGTATCTGCCTTGCCTGCAATATAGATCGCGGCTCCGGCATTCAGGCACACTGCCTGACGTTTCGGTCCTTTGTCTGCCCCTGACAGAATCTCCATCGTGATCTTTGCATTTTCTTCCGGTGTTCCTCCGGTCAACGCACCTTTTTCACAGCGTTCATATCCAAATTGTTCCGGTGTGATCTCGTATGAAATGAATTTTCCATCTTTAATCTCACATACAGATGTTGCCGCACACATGGAAATTTCATCCAGCTTATCCTGTCCGTAAACGACCATTCCACGGACAACTCCCAGATTCGCCATTACCTGTGCCAGTGGTTCAACAAGACTCTGATCATATACACCCATCAATTCCATATTTGCACCGGCCGGATTGGAGAGTGGTCCGAGAATATTGAAAACTGTACGGATTCCCAGTTCTTTACGGATCGGTCCGACATATTTCATTGCGATATGATAATTCTGTGCGAACAAGAAACAAATCTGTATCTTATTCAATAATTCTGTGCTTTTCTCCGGTGGAACATCAATTTTAACGCCCAATGCTTCAAGTACATCTGCTGCACCGGACTTTGAAGATGCTGCACGATTTCCATGCTTTGCTACTGGGATTCCTGCTGCCGCAATAACCATGGAAGAGGTCGTTGAAATGTTAAAGGAATTGGATCCGTCTCCACCTGTTCCTACAATTTCAAGTACATCCATATCATGAAGCAGTTTGATGCAGTGTGCCCGCATACCGGATGCTGATGCTGTAATCTCATCGATCGTTTCACCTTTCATGGAAAGAGCTGTCAGATATGCGGATTTCTGTACATCTGTCGCTTTCCCCTCCATGATCTCATTCATGACCTGCTCTGCTTCTGCATATGTCAGATCTTCTTTTTTGGCCAGTTTGATAATTGCTTCTTTAATCATTTTCTGCTCCTCCTGTGTCTGCATAATTTACTGCTTTTCTATAAAGTTTTTTATCATCGTAAATCCTTTCGGTGTCATAACTGACTCCGGGTGAAACTGTACACCATAGATTGGATATTTTTCATGCTCCATTGCCATCACTTCTCCGTCTTTGCTTCTTGCAGTCACCTTAAGTTCTTTCGGAAGTGTATCTTCTTCCACTGCAAGGGAGTGATAGCGTGCCACCTGCACCGGCTTTTCAAGTCCTCGGAATAAAAGACTGTCTGTATCCACATCCTCAAGGAGTGACGTTTTTCCATGCATCAGATGCTTTGCATATCCTACGGTTGCTCCAAATGCTTCTGCGATTGCCTGATGTCCCAGGCACACTCCGAGAATCGGGATCTTTCCTTTTAATTCCCGGATCACATGGATACATTCTCCCGCCTCAGACGGTTTTCCCGGACCTGGCGAGATTACAATCTTATCCGGATTCATTTTCAGGATTTCTTCTGAAGTGATCTCATCATTTCGCACAACCTTTACATCCGGTTCAATTTCTGCAATAAACTGATACAGGTTATATACAAAACTGTCATAATTATCAATTAAAAGTATCATTCCAGACCTCCTTCTGCAATCTTAATTGCCTGCAATACTGCTCCTGCCTTGTTCAGACATTCCTGAAATTCATTTTCCGGAATACTGTCCGCTACGATTCCTGCACCGGACTGTACCCGGACACTTCCATTTTTCTTATATGCCAGACGGATGGAAATACAGGTATCTACATTTCCGGCAAAATCAAGATATCCGACTGCTCCTCCATAAATTCCTCTTTTTTCCTTTTCCAGTTCTGCGATAATCTCGCATGCCCGGATTTTTGGTGCTCCTGAAAGAGTTCCGGCAGGAAGAATCGCATCCACTACATCAAGAGCATCTTTTTCCTCACTGATCGTTCCGGTTACAGTAGAACCTATATGCATAACATGGGAAAATCTCTGGATTTCCATATATTTATCTACTTTAACACTTCCCGGCCGGCTGATCTTTCCGACATCATTTCTTCCCAGATCTACAAGCATGTTATGTTCTGCCAGTTCTTTTTCATCTGCCAGCAGTTCTCGTTCCAGCCTCTGATCTTCCTCCTCCGTCTTTCCACGGGGTCTTGTTCCTGCCAGCGGGAAGGTGCAGACCGTTCCATTTTCAAGCTTCGCAAGCGTTTCCGGCGAAGCTCCTGCCACTTCGATATCGTCACTTGAGAAGTAGAACATATAAGGTGACGGATTCGATGTCCGCAGTACCCGGTAAGTATCAAAAAGACTTCCTTTTGCCTTTGCCGTAAGTGGATTAGAAAGAACCACCTGGAAAATATCACCTTCCCGGATATATTCTTTTGCTTTTTCCACCATTCTGCAATACTCTGCTTTTTCTGCTCCCGGCTGAAATTCTTCTTCCAGTTTCAACGGTTTAAATACTGCCTTTGCACCACTGCGGATCAGTCGCTCCATTTCTTCCAGTTCTCTTTGTGCATTTTCGTAATTTTCTTCCAGGTCTCCATCCAGCCGGACTCCGGTGATCAGGATCAGCTTCTGTCTGTAGTTATCAAAGACGATAACCCTGTCAAATAACATCAGATCCGCATCCCGGAAATCATTTTCTGACGCTCCATTTAAAATCGGTTTCAGTGATGGTTCCCCATATTTGATGTAATCATATGAAAAATATCCCACCAGACCACCTGTATATGGCGGTAATCCGGGAACAACCGGGCTTTTATAGTCTTTTAAAATCTCCCGGAGAATTTTCCCCGGATGATCCGTCTGGACTTCTCTTTTTATCTTCTCATCCTCTTCATTTCCTTCAAGGATGACTACTTTTCCATCCATACACGTAATTTCCATTGTCGGTGCATAGCCCAGGAAGGAATACCTTCCCCACTGTTGTCGGTCCTCCGCACTTTCCAGCAGATAGCAGTGTCTGCTGGCCGCCCGAAGGGTTCTCATAACGCTGATCGGTGTAAATGCATCAGCATAGAGTTCTCTGCTGACCGGAACTCTTTTATATTTTCCTGATGCAGCATAATTTTGAATCATTTCCAGTGTCTCATTCATCTGTAGTCCTCCTTTTATGTCGAAATTTTATTCCGGCAGGGACAAAATAAAAAAGTCCCTGACAGAATATTTCTACTCTGTCAAGGACGGTAAGTCTAATTTATTTCCGCGGTGCCACCTTGATTCATGGAATTTTCCATGCACTTTGCGAGATACAATCATATCTCCGGCAACTGACGTATGCCTCCACGTCACAGAATACTCAGAATTATAAATCAATATCCAATCTGAAATTTTGCAGACCTCTTTTATAAATTCCTTTGACTGTACCCTCAGCGGTCCATTTGGCAGACTGCGTTTCAATCCGGCTCTCAGCCTCCCGGACTCTCTGTATGTGCACGACTACTTTGATCTCCGCTTCAACGGTTTATTTTTCTTAAATTTGGTGACATTTTACTACTTTAGTGCGGTGATGTCAAGATATATTTTCAATTACTTACGAAATAACCTACGAAATCAGTTCCTTTTGTACTGAAACTCTATTTTCCTATATCTCCTGAAGTTATCTTGAATTACATCAGCTTTCTGAACAGATCTTTCAGATCTTCAACGCTCGCATCTTTCGGGTTACCCGGTGCACATGCATCTGCGTGAGCTGACTCTGCAAGGAACTGCAGATCTTCTTCTTTTAATGCTTCAAGCTTTGTCGGGATTCCAACATCTACAGAAAGTTTCTGAACTGCATCTACTGCGGCTTTTCTGTATTCTTCCACAGACATTTCATCAACGCCCTTTACTCCCATGGCTCTTGCGATCTCACGGTATTTTTCACCTGTGCAGTCAGCATTATATTCCATAACGATCGGAAGCATCATAGCACATGCAACACCATGTGGAGTATCATAAACTGCTCCTAATGTATGGGCCATAGAATGTGCGATTCCAAGACCTACATTGGAGAATCCCATTCCTGCGATGTACTGTCCAAGAGCCATTCCCTCACGACCTTCTTTTTCATTGGCAACAGCACTTCTTAAAGACCTGGAAATAATCTCGATTGCTTTCAAATGGAACATATCAGTCATCTCCCAGGCTGCCTTTGTTGTATATCCTTCGATTGCGTGAGTCAGGGCATCCATTCCGGTAGATGCTGTCAGTCCTTTTGGCATAGAAGACATCATTTCCGGGTCAACCACTGCGATTACCGGCATATCATGTGAATCTACACATACAAATTTTCTCTTTTTCTCTACGTCTGTAATAACGTAATTGATCGTAACCTCTGCAGCAGTTCCTGCTGTCGTAGGTACTGCAAAGATCGGTACGCTCTTATTCTTGGTATCTACAGCGCCCTCTAAGCTGACAACATCCTCATGCTCAGGATTGTTGATAATGATACCGATTGCTTTCGCAGTATCCATAGAAGAACCGCCGCCAATAGCGATCAGATAATCTGTTCCTGCATCCTTAAATGCCTGTACACCTGTCTGAACATTTTCAATCGTTGGATTTGGTTTAATATTTGAATACAGCTCATATGCCATACCATTTTTCTCAAGTACATCCAACACTTTCTGTGTTACACCAAACTTTACCAAATCCGGATCCGAACATACAAACGCTTTCTTAAAACCACGAATTTTAGTTTCTGTTGCAATCTCTGCAATAGCTCCTGCCCCATGATACGATGTCTCATTTAATACAAATCTGTTTGCCATACTAGAATCCTCCTGTAAAATAATAAAAGTAATTTTGTTGAAATTGCACAAATTTCTGTGTATTTCCCAAAGTTTCTAGTATAATTATACGAAATTTTCTCATA
>OHFW01001088.1_pt1 | contig 11111 bp, 10 predicted proteins | sample 1567601 | NCBI WGS metagenome assembly OHFW01 (sample SAMEA3879594, study PRJEB24766) | human gut metagenome | biome: human-associated habitat; feature: feces | place: USA | collected 1985/1987 | reverse complement strand
CGGCTGTCCGTAGCCCTGACCATACTGACCATATCCCTGTCCGTACTGGCCACCTGGCTGGCCATAATTCTGTCCATACTGGCCGCCTGGCTGACCATAATTCTGATCATACTGTCCACCTGGCTGACCATAATTCTGTCCATACTGGCCGTCTGACTGACTATAGTTCTGGTCGTTCTGTCCATACTGAGGCGCACCGGCATATGGATTCTGCTGTCCCGCCTGTCTGTTGTCTTCTGTTGGCTGATAGCCGCCAAAGCTGTTGTTATCTTCTCCCATCTCTTCCTGCCTTTCATTTATAACTTTTTTGTAACCCATACTTTCCCTTAGTCGAAAAATATCTGTTCTGATTATCTCACACATGTCGTTTAGTGTCAATTAACCTACATAAAAAAAGAAACACATCACCCGATTACGAATGATGTGATCCTTTTTTATCTTAGTCTTTGTATTTTACTGCGAAATCGTGTCTGACTCTATTCCTTAGAAGCCCATTCCGCCGCCCATTCCTGCTCCGCCTGCTGGCATTGCTGGAGCGTCTTCCTTGATATCAGCTACAACTGACTCTGTTGTGAGCATTGTTGAAGCAACTGATGTAGCGTTCTGAAGTGCACTTCTTGTAACCTTAACAGGATCAATGATTCCTGCCTCGATCATGTTGACATATGTCTCATTGTATGCATCAAAGCCCACACCAACCTCAGACTCTTTGATCTTGTTGATGATGACTGATCCCTCAAGTCCTGCATTGGCTGCGATGTGGAACAGTGGAGCCTCCATAGCCTTGAGAACTACCTTAGCGCCTGTCTTCTCATCGCCCTCAAGATCCTTTACAAACTCTGCAACCTTCTTTGCAGCGTGGATGTATGCTGAACCACCACCTGAGATGATTCCCTCTTCAACTGCAGCTCTTGTGGCATTAAGGGCATCCTCCATACGGAGCTTAGCTTCCTTCATCTCTGTCTCTGTAGCTGCGCCGACTCTGATAACTGCAACTCCACCGGCAAGCTTTGCGAGTCTCTCCTGAAGCTTCTCTTTATCAAACTCTGATGTTGTCTCCTCAAGCTGAGCCTTGATGACATTTACACGACCTGCGATGTCTTCCTTAGCGCCCATACCATCAACGATAACTGTGTTCTCCTTTGTGATCTTAGCACTCTTTGCACGTCCAAGGTCATCAAGAGTAGCATCCTTGAGCTCATATCCAAGCTCCTCTGAGATTACCTTACCGCCTGTAAGAATAGCGATATCCTGAAGCATCTCTTTTCTTCTGTCGCCATAACCAGGAGCCTTTACAGCTACTACCTGGAATGTACCACGCAGCTTGTTGACGATAAGTGTTGTGAGAGCCTCACCCTCGATATCCTCAGCGATGATCAGTAGCTTTGATCCGCTCTGAACGATCTGCTCAAGAAGTGGAAGGATCTCCTGGATATTTGAGATCTTCTTATCTGTAATAAGTATATATGGGTTATCAAGCTCTGCAACCATCTTCTCCATATCTGTTGCCATGTAAGCTGAAATATAACCTCTGTCGAACTGCATACCTTCTACAAGGTCGAGCTCTGTCTTCATTGACTTTGACTCTTCGATTGTGATGACTCCATCCTTTGACACTTTCTCCATAGCGTCGGCAACCATCTGTCCAACCTCATCGTCACCAGCTGAGATAGATGCAACTCTTGCGATCTGATCCTTTCCGCTGATAGTCTCACTCATATCAAGAATAGCCTCAACTGCCTTGTCGCAAGCCTTCTTCATTCCCTTTCTGAGAACGATAGGATTAGCACCTGCTGCCAGATTCTTCATTCCTTCATTGATCATAGCCTGTGCAAGAACTGTAGCTGTTGTAGTACCATCACCTGCAACATCGTTTGTCTTTGTTGCAACTTCCTTGACGATCTGAGCACCCATGTTCTCAAATGCATCCTCAAGCTCGATGTCCTTTGCTATTGTAACACCATCATTTGTGATGAGTGGTGAACCGTATGACTTTGCAAGTACAACGTTTCTTCCTTTAGGTCCAAGTGTAACTCTTACTGTATCTGCTAACTGATTAACTCCTGCCTCAAGTGCCTTTCTAGCCTCAGCACCGTACTTAATTTCCTTTGCCATTTCTATCTACCTCCATGTTATATTACATATATATCATCCGCATATGTCTCCCACAGCTCACGCTGTCTGGATATATGCTTTTACTTCTCAACGATTGCAAGGATGCTGTCCTGCTTGATAACTATGTACTCTTCGTCGTCAAGCTTAACCTCTGAACCAGCGAACTTCTGATATATAACTGTATCTCCAACCTTAACGTCCATAGGAACCAGCTTGCCATCAACAACTGCTCCAGGGCCAACCTCTATAACCTCTGCATACTGTGGCTTCTCCTTTGCCTGGCCTGGTAATACGATTCCTGACTTTGTTGTCTCCTCTGCTACTGACTGCTTTAATACTACTCTGTCTCCAAGTGGTCTTAACTTCATGATATATACCTCCTGATTTATTTTTTCTTTTATTTTCTCATCTTCGTTCTTAGCACTCAATTTATGTGAGTGCTAACACTGTTTTATATTCTATCCATTTCTATAAAAAAATCAACCCTTATTTTCTAAAAAATATATAAAAATATGTCTGTCATCTACAGTAATACATATCACTTAAAAAGAGTCGTTCTTGCATAGTCAAACAGATACTGCTGCGCATATCCCCCGAGATTTCCGAACTTTTTCACGGCAAATGCCTCTATCTCCAGCTTTTTTGTGTCCTTGCCATCAAAGTACATGCTCTCCATTATCCTCTTCATCCACACATCCACAGGGAAAGCCTCACGTCTTCCAAGTCCAAAGAGCAGGACACAGTTGGCAACCTTCTCTCCTACTCCCTTTATAGTCATGAGAAGTTCCCTTGCCTGTTCTATGTCAAGTGCGTCAAGCTTCTCCTTTGTGACATTTCCCGAGTACACCGCCTCCGTCGCATTCATTATGTATGGAGCACGGAATCCGACCTTGCACTCCCTGAGCTCATCCTCTGTGACCTCATGAAGTCTGTCTACATCAGGGAACACATAAAATGCCTCGCCATTATATCCTATGACCTCATCACCAAATCTATGCGATATATTTTTCACACACTGTTTTATCTGAGGGATATTCTTGTTCTGGGATATGATAAATGATATAAGCGTCTCAAAGAAGTCCTGATTAAGTATACGTATTCCATCCTTCTCATTCACAGCCGTCTGAAGTGCGCTGTCCGCCTTTATGACACTCTCCTTGATGAGCCCGTAATCGTTGTCCATATCCAGATAAGGGCGCCATATTCCTTCATAGTCTTCCATGGATGAACCATATATCCTGAGCACGCCGCCTGACTGTTCCATCTTCACAGCCCTGCCAAATGCTATGACCTCATACACTTCATCATCAAGCTTGTCAAAATGAAAGCACTGACCACACTCAAGTATCTGAGAAAGTCTGAAATCCTTCACTCCGTCTACCGTAACTATATTGCCATCACAACTTACATTCATCTTCCGTACACCTGCCATTTCATATTTGTATAATTGTGCTTTTTGTCTTATAAATTTCTCTAGGCTATTGTATAATACCTGTATATTATTTTCAATGTCACATAAGCAGTGTGGCAAAAACTGACACTATCACAAACAGGAGGATCTATGGCTGAACAGATATACACTATACCAGTAAACGATGCATTTGACAGCGGCTGCGAATGCCCTATGTGCCAGATGCAGAAGGATCTTGAACGAAATGCAATTGAATATACGATGGGGCCAAGCTACATGGAGGACGACAACCGTGCCATGACTGACAAGCTTGGTTTTTGCAGTCATCATCTGAGAATGCTCTATCAGGAAAAGAATCGTCTGGGTCTGGCACTCATGATGAACACCCATATGAATAAGACTATACAAGATATGAGGGCGCTGGCTGCCAAAGGTCCCGCCGCCAAAGCCGGTCTGTTCGGCAAGAACACACCAAATGCACCTGTTGTCGATTATATAGAGAATATGGAGAAAAGCTGCTTCATTTGTGGACGTATGGATGACATGTTCGTACGCTATGTAGACACTATCTTCCATATGTGGAAAAGAGATTCCGAGTTCAGGGACAAATTTGCTACGAGCAAAGGCTTCTGTACATACCACTACGGAATACTGTACAAGACAGGCCAGAACAAACTGAGCAAGGAACAGTATGCGCAGTTCATCGAAATCCTCAACAAGGTATACTTTGACAATATGGAACGTGTCAATGGTGACCTGAGCTGGTTCATAGACAAGTTTGACTACAGATACAAGAACGAGCCATGGAAGAATTCCAAGGACGCCCTCCCGAGAGGGATCATCAAGATTGGCCATACATTTGTAGAATAATAAACACATGACAATAAATAAAAGCCGCCTTACATATCTGTAAAGCGGCTTATTTTAACTGACTCTCCATGCAATGAGACCATCCGGAAGCGCCGGCTTTATCATGCCAGGCCTTCTGCCTGTGTTCTCTATGCCATGAGCCTGTTTCATTCTCTCATGGAGATATGCTCTGTATTCTGTGAGAAGCCCGGTAAATATCGGTCTGAGCTCAGGGCACCTTCTGAAATCCCCCGGCTTGACAAGTCCCGATTTCTTGTGGAATATATCCACACCAGCATTTTTCAACACCGATGCCACGAACTGTGAACAGAAGAAACTGTATTCCCTCTCATACGCAAGATGGAAAAATACGCTGAATACACCCATGAAGTTATATCCGTATCTGTCCGGATGCTTCTTGAATCTGGCGAGCTCCTGCTGTATCCTGTCATACTGCTTACTCGTGACCTTCAGCTCATACACAGCGCATCTGGTTCCCTTGTGCTTTCCAAATATTCCCTTTTCTATGTTCTCACTGATAAATCCACTGTTAAATGGATTGTATACACCTTTCCTTGCAAAACTGTACATCTCATCAAGACTTATGTCCAGTGCCAGAGATGTGTGACAATACGGCTCTCTGGTCATAAGCTTTATGAGATTTGAAGGAACTGTTTTTGTCTTTGACAAAAGTATGTATACCTTCTTACTGTCATCTTTCATATTTTTGTTTCCAATCACCTATTTTGATGTACGCATATCCCCCCACAGGATATGCGCCAATCCCCACATCATAAATTATAAACGCATCCCCGGTAATTACTTGCCCGGCTTGTAAGAACTCTTGAGTGACACGATCCTGTTGTATACAGGATGCTCCGCTGTAGAATCCTTTGAGTCAACACAGAAGAAACCATTTCTCAGGAACTGGAATGCCTCTCCCGGCTGAGCCTCCTCAAATGCCTTCTCAAGCTTACATCCCTGTTTGATAACAAGTGAGTTTGGATTGAGATTCAACGTACCATCGTCGTTGAGCTTCCCCTTCTCATCATCGATGATATTCTCATACAGACGAACCTCTGCATCTATTGCGCTCTCTGCCGATACCCAGTGAATGGTTCCCTTGACCTTGCGTCCCTCAAAGCCTGAACCGCTTCTTGTCTCTGGGTCATATGTACAATGTACTGTTGTGACATTGCCGTCCTCGTCCTTCTCAAATCCCACGCACTTTACGAAATATGCATTCTTAAGACGAACCTCGTTGCCAGGGAACAGTCTGAAATACTTCTTAGGAGGCTCCTCCATGAAGTCCTCTCTCTCTATATACAGATACTTGCTGAATGCTACCTTTCTGCTTCCGAGCTCCTCGTTCTCCTGATTGTTCTCGACATCGAGGTACTCAACCTGATCCTCAGGATAGTTGTCGATGACAAGCTTTACAGGATCAACAACTGCCATGTATCTCTTGGCTGTGAGCTTCAGGTCGTCTCTCACGCAATACTCAAGCATAGCGTAATCAACAGACGACTGGCTCTTGGATATTCCAACCAGCTCCATGAACTTCTTAATAGCTGATGGTGTGAAGCCTCTTCTTCTGAGGGCTGCAATACTTACAAGACGTGGGTCATCCCATCCGTCTACTATTCCGTCCTCGACAAGCTTCTTGATGTATCTCTTACCTGTTATGACATTTGTCAGGTAAAGCTTTGCGAACTCTATCTGCTTTGGTGTGCCCTCAGGTGAATCCTTGTAACCGAGCTCCATAACCACCCAGTCATACAGAGGTCTGTGATCCTCAAACTCAAGTGTACATATAGAATGTGTAACACCCTCGATGGCATCCTCGATAGGATGTGCAAAGTCATACATAGGGTAAATGCACCACTTGTCACCTGTGTTGTGGTGGTTCATTCTCGCTATTCTGTAGATAATAGGATCTCTCATGTTGATGTTAGGGCTTGCCATATCTATCTTTGCACGGAGTACCTTACTTCCGTCAGGGAACTCACCGTTCTTCATTCTCTCGAACAGATCAAGATTCTCCTCTATGCTTCTGTCTCTGTATGGGCTGTTCTTGCCCGGCTCAGTGAGAGTTCCTCTGTACTCTCTGATTTCATCTGCTGTGAGGTCACACACATATGCCTTGCCCTTCTTGATGAGCTTTATGGCAGCCTCGTACATCTGGTCAAAGTAATTTGATGCAAAGAACACTCTGTCTCCAAAGTCTGCTCCCAGCCACTTAACATCTGCAAGTATTGACTCTACGAACTCTGTCTTCTCCTTTGTAGGGTTGGTATCGTCAAATCTGAGATTAAACTGTCCGCCATACTGCTGTGCCAGTCCGTAATTCAAAAGTATTGACTTGGCATGTCCTATATGTAAATATCCATTTGGCTCTGGTGGGAATCTGGTAACGATCTTCGGCACCTTACCCTCTGCGATATCTTTCTCAATTATCTGTTCAATGAAATTCTTACCTGTCATCTCTTCAGCCATTTCCAAACTGCCTCCCGCTTTTTTTGATAATTCTAAATGTCTGCAACCGAATTTGCACACGATTACAGTTAGTTTACCATACTTTTACTGCTTGTACCACAATTATCTTTTGATTTGTCATTATTTTTCGCACAAATGTAAATATTTTACTTGATTTTTGATGTCCATTTTGTTATAGTTATTATTGCTTTTGAAAAGCAAGCTACTATAGCTCAGGTGGTAGAGCGCAACATTGGTAATGTTGAGGTCACGGGTCCGACTCCCGTTAGTAGCTTTTATTTTTTTGTCCGTATTTACGCCGCCCTGAGCGGCTTTATTTTTATCCACCGCAGACCGGATCACTTACTTTCCGCCCGCAGTCTCAGCTTCATATATTCCATCCCAGTCCGTCAAACTGTTCTTAAACATATCCACAAATGGTATATAAGTGAATACGATAAGAAGCAATACCGGCAAAGCCAGGAACAATACGATCGTTCCCACCTTACCTTTACCTTTTTTAGCTTTGCTCTCCGCTCTCATGTCACCACTCCTTAATCTGATGATCAATAAAAATTAATCATTTTTACCTTTTGTTACTTTCGATTAAGGTTGGCTATACATTTATTTTAGTTTATTTCAAGCTAATATGCAGGCTTATTAGCAAATTCTTTGCAAAAAAAGGAAGCGACATATTGCCACTTCCTGTCTTTGATTAAACAACTTAAAATTTTATTATTCTAATTACACATCCCTGAGCTTAGCTCTGATCCTCTGAACCGCATTGTCTATGGATTTTGCCGGTTTGCAGAGTCTCTCCCCTATCACTTCATAAGAAGCGCCTGTTAGATATTCGTCAAGAACACGCTTCTCAAGCTTAGAAAGCTTACTGTCGATGAGCTTTATAAGATCTGACTCACGCAGCTTCGCCATCATGATATCCTCAGGATTAGTTATGACACCCGAATCTATCTCATCAAGCGGGCTGGAGTAATCTCCCCCGCCATCGCCATAGATCGATATATAGTAGTTCAACGGTCCGTTTTTCTTGTTGTTTGAATTGTTCACCGCGGTAATGAGCTGCCTTCTCACGCACATGAACGCAAAGGTCTTGAATGTCGCGCCCTTGTCAGGTCTGTAATTATTCACAGCCTTGACCAGTCCGATCATGCCCTCCTGTATAAGATCCTCCTCATCAGCACCTATGATATAAAGGCTTCTGCTCTGTCCCGTTATCATTGGGCCATAGCGCTTGATAAGTGTCTCCATAGCATCGTTATCCTTTTGTTCATTTATAAGCTCCAGCAGTTCATTATCTGATAATTCCGAATACATATACTCTACCTTTACTTGTTCATCCTCTGTCTTACGACCTCATAAGCCAGAACTCCGGCAGCAACTGACGCGTTGAGTGAGTCTATGTCTCCCTTCATAGGAACAGATACGACATAATCACACTTCTCCTTGACCAGTCTGCTGACACCGCTTCCCTCATTACCTATGACAAGTCCAAGGGAACCTGTGAGGTTACACTTGTACATGAGTTCTCCGTCCATATCCGCACAGGCGAACCACATGCCTCTATCTTTCAGCTCCTCTATGGTCTTGCTGATATTTGTAACCTTTGCAACAGGTGTATAGTTTAATGCACCTGCTGAAGTCTTGGCAACTGTGGAAGTCAGGCCAACTGCTCTTCTCTTGGGAATAATCACCCCATGTGCACCTGCAAGGTTTGCTGTACGGATGATCGCACCAAGATTATGAGGATCCTCAATATTATCCAGGATAAAGATAAAGGGATCTTCTCCTTTTTCCTTTGCCTTCGTAAGAATATCTTCTACACTTGCATATTCATAGGCTGCCACCTGAGCGATCACGCCCTGATGTGCGCCTGTCTCGCTTAACTGATCCAGACGTTCTTTTGCCACATAATTAATAATCGTATCTTTTTTTCTTGCCTCTCTGGCAATAGTGCGGACCGGTCCGTCCTGGCATCCGTCCAGGATAAAAAGCTTATCTACACATTTGCCGGAACGAAACGCTTCCAGAACCGCATTGCGTCCTTCTATCTGTTCACTCATATCTTATCCTCTCCAATCCCTGCACGGACCAGTTCTATGATCCTGCTGAAATCATCTTTTAAATATAAATAGCCCATCAGAGCTTCAAACCCTGTTGCCCTGCGGTAGTCTGCCATGGTTGCATGTTTAGCCATTGTAGGAGAATGAGCATTCCTTCCTCTTCTGTAAACGCTGTGTTCCTCCTCTGTAAGCATGGGCTCGATTACTTCCATCATGGAAGACTGAGTTCCTGCCTTAACCAGACTGCTGGCTTTTCTGTGAAGCTGGTTTACCGGACAGTTGCCTTTTTTTACAAGGATCGTGCGGATCACCAGTTCATAGACGCCATCTCCGATATACGCCAATGTCAGCGGAGAATAGGTGCGTAAGTCTTTATCTTCCAAATGAAATACCTGATTAAGCAAACCTTTCAAACTACTTAAACTCTCTTCATTAAGCCCGTTTGTCTCACTCATATTATTCAAGCTCGCTTCCATTTTACTCCCTCGCGGGTATCCTTAAGGATGATTCCCTTAGCCAGAAGCTCATCTCTGATCTCATCTGCTCTTGCGAAATTCTTTGCTTTTCTTGCTTCCTGACGCTCTGCGATCAGGTCTTCGATTTCTTTATCAAGGATTTCTTCTGTTTTCACAGCCTTCAGACCAAGTACATCGCATAATTTCACCATTGTGTCAAGAAGTGCTCCTGCAAATTCTGCGGAACTTGCCTCTGATACATTTGTATTTGCAAATTTAACCAATTCAAAGATTGCTGCCAGTGCATCTGCTGTGTTGAAATCATCATCCATAGCTTCTTCAAATTTCTTTACGAATTCCTGTGCCTGTGCAAGCAGTTCTTTCTCTGCATCTGTTGCAGTTTCTGTCTGTGCTGCTGCTTTTCTGTCCTTTAAGTTTGCTGCTGCATCTGTAATACGTTCTAATGCATTCTTTGCAGCTTCCATCAGATCTGCGCTGAAATTCAGCGGACTTCTGTAATGTGCATTCAGCATGAAGAAACGAAGCACCTGCAGGTCATACTGTTCACTGATTTCACGAACAGTACGGAAGTTTCCAAGAGACTTGGACATTTTTCTGTTATCAATATTTAAGAATGCATTGTGCATCCAGTATTTTGCAAAGATTTTGTCGTTGCAGCATTCACTCTGTGCGATCTCGTTCTCATGGTGAGGAAAGATCAGGTCTTCTCCGCCTGCATGGATATCAATCTCATCACCAAGGTATTTTTTCGCCATAACAGAACACTCAATATGCCATCCCGGACGTCCGTCACACCATGGTGAAGGCCAGGATGGTTCTCCCTCTTTCTTCGGTTTCCAGAGAACAAAATCCAGTGGATCTTCTTTCTGGTCTTCACCGGATACCTGCAGAGAACGGAAGCCGGACTGCAGATCATCCAGATTCTTGTGCGAAAGTTTGCCATATTCTTTGAACTTCTTAACTCTGAAATAAACAGTACCGTCTGCTGCCGGATAAGCATATCCCTTATCAACCAGAGTCTGGATCATACTGATCATTCCGTCGATTTCCTGTGTTGCCTGTGGATTGGTTGTGGCAGGTTTTACATTCATGCCATCCATATCTTTCTTACACTCTGCAATATAACGCTCGGAAATTTCCTGTGCGCTTACGCCCTCTTCGATTGCTTTCTTGATGATCTTGTCATCTACATCTGTAAAATTTGAAACATAATTGACATCATAGCCTTTGTATTCCAGATAACGGCGAACAGTGTCAAAAATGATCATCGGTCTTGCATTTCCGATATGGATCAGGTTGTATACAGTCGGACCGCAGACATACATACGAACTTTTCCCTCTTCAAGAGGTACGAATTCTTCTTTTCTACGTGTCAGTGTGTTAAAAAGTTTCATGTTTTATTCCTCCAGTTTTCTCTATCATTAACTCTCTTTTCTTTCATTAAGAAGACAGATCGCCTGAGATGCAATTCCTTCTTCTCTTCCCGTAAATCCCAGTTTTTCCTCTGTAGTGGCCTTAATGTTCAGCTGAGACTCATTGATTCCCATTGCTTTTGCCATATTGGCTCTCATCTGTGGAATATGAGGTGCCATCTTTGGTTTCTGTGCAATGATCGTTGCATCTATATTTCCGATCTCATAATGGTGCTCTCTCAAAAGCTTCGTCACATGTTCCAGCAGCAGAATACTGGAAATTCCTTTATAT
>OHFW01001081.1_pt1 | contig 11212 bp, 7 predicted proteins | sample 1567601 | NCBI WGS metagenome assembly OHFW01 (sample SAMEA3879594, study PRJEB24766) | human gut metagenome | biome: human-associated habitat; feature: feces | place: USA | collected 1985/1987 | reverse complement strand
CGGACAAACTCACCTTTTTTCTTTCCAACATAAGGTCTTGCAATGACACGCCCCACTTTCCATTCATCTTTCATGGTGATCTCTCTGGCGATCTCACAACAGCGGTAAAGTTCCTTTAGCCCAAACGTTTCCTCGTTTCCACAGATCTGAAGAACCGAATCCGCAGATGTATACACGATCATGTGCCCGGTTGCGATCTCTTCCTCGCCCAGTTCCTCTAAGATTTCGGTTCCACTCGCACTCTTGTTTCCAATCACTTTGTGACCGGTACGTTTTTCCAGTTCATCAATCAGTTCCTTTGGAAAACCGTGCTCGGTAAACGTCAAAAATGGCTTGGTAATATGAAGTCCCATCATTTCCCAGTGTCCGGTCATGGTATCTTTTCCGTTGCTCGCCTCAGAGAGCCTTGTAAAATATCCCATTGGTTTTTCCACCGGTGCGATATTCTTCAGCTCTTTTAAATTGGCAATTCCAAGTTTCTGCATATTCGGAATTGAAAGATTGCCCACCGTCTCTGCAATATGTCCTAACGTGTCGGTTCCCGCATCGCCGAAACGTTCTGCATCTTTTGCTCCACCGATCCCACAGGAATCGACTACAATTGTAAAAATTCTACGGTACTTTTTTGCTTCCATGATTCTCACACCCCATTTTCTGTTCTCCATTGAAATCTGCTTTTCAGGTAAAACTTTTCCAACTCACGCACTATTTTTCACGGTCTGCCCTGATCAGTCTGCGGATTGCCTCCACACCGACCGTCACTGCTGCCTCCGTGTCATGAACGATCGGATTATCCATGCCGAGGGCATTGCGCTCCTGATTTCCCATGACAAGAAAATCAGAACCACAGCGGACTTTCAGATGCGCAGCCACAATAAACAATGCCGCCGATTCCATCTCAGACGCCTTGCAGCCCAGACGTTTCCATGCCTCCCACTTATTCAAAAGTTCATAGCTTACTGGCATGCGCTCCGGCTCATGCTGTCCGTAAAATGCATCTTTGCACTGGACTACTCCGGTATGATAAGTAAACCCCAGTTCCTTTGCTGCCGCAACAAGTGCATTTGCCACCTCAAGATCTGCCACTGCCGGATACTCAATCGGTGCATATTCCCTGCTGGTTCCTTCCATGCGGACTGCTCCGGTAGCGATCACAATATCACCGCCCTTGACATCCAGATCGATTCCGCCACATGTTCCAACACGCACAAATGTATCTGCACCGCACTGCACCAGTTCCTCCATCGCAATTGATGCGGACGGTCCGCCAATCCCGGTGGATGTCACGCTGACCTTCTCACCTTCCAGATAACCTGTGTAGGTGACAAACTCCCTGCTGTCCGCCACAAGTTTTGCTTCCTCAAAATGTTTTGCGATCTTCTCACACCGCTTTGGATCTCCCGGCAGGATCACATAACGCCCCACATCCCCCGGTCTGATCTGTAAATGATACTGTAACCCAGCTTCTCCTGAATAGTTCTGCATACCCCCACACCTTTCTTTTTATCTGTCGTTTTCCATTCTCCAGCTGATACATCTCTGAAGATATTCCACATATTCCGGATTTTTGCACATGCCTTTTCCCGGAGTATCCGAAATCTTGGCAACATCCATTCCATTACACTTGGTTGTCTTCATGACAATATTCAACGCCGGAACATCCGTGTCATTTGAAATATAAGTTCCGATTCCAAATGCAATTTTTACTCTTCCTGCAAAATAAGATGCGATCTTATCTGCACGCTCGAAATCAAGACTGTCGCTAAATAGCAGTGTTTTCGTTTTCGGATCGATTCCAAGGCTCTCGTAATGGCGGATCATTTTCTCTCCCCACTCAAACGGATCGCCGCTGTCATGACGCACACCGGAAAACAGTGTTGCGTAAGTCAACTGGAAATCTCTTAAGAAGCAGTCTGTTGTAATAGCATCGGTCAATGCCGTTCCATTTAAAATACCGTATTCTTTTACCCACCAATCCAGCGCATACCAGTTTGAATATGCCGGATTATGCTTGTGATTGCCCTGTCCTGTACACATAATCCACTCATGAGCCATTGTTCCAACCGGCTTTAAATTGAATTTCTTCGCAAGATATACGTTTGATGTACCAATAAAGTGTGAATCTGCTGGCAGCTCAACCTCTGCGATTGCCTTTACAGCCATCTCCTGTGCCTCGGCAGACAGACGGCGTCTTAGTCCAAATTCACTGAAATCGCTAAGCCTGTAGGTATCCTCCTCGAGCAGACGCACCTTCTCATCAAGCCTGCGCTTAAACTGCTTAAGCAGCACATCATAATCATATGCCATACGGAAGTACACTTCATTTACAATAGCAAGCACCGGAATCTCATACATCGTAGTATTAAGCCACGTGCCGGCTGCATCGATTGCCAGCCCACACGGTGCATCTGTTGTGATGGTAAACTCCTCATATCTTGGCTGCCAGAGTCTTAAAAAATCAACATATGTGCCCTTTATCCAGGTGATGTTATCAAGATATTCAAGCTCCTCCTCCGTAAAACGAAGCTGACAGAAGGCCTGCACCTGTTCCTTTATCTCCTCGACCATCTCATCTGTAAAATGCACGTCTTTATTTCGGCACTTGAAGGTCCATGTCGTTTTATAGCTTGTGAACTGATGGAAAATCGTCTGTCCCATGCTGAATTTATACATATCAGTCTCAAGAAGGCTGTTTATTATTTGTGGCAATCTCATCTGTTTTATGTCCTCTTTTCTTTCAAACCATTTACTACCTGTAATTTTAGTCTTGATTTTACCACTGCGACTATCAAATATCAAGCAGACACACGTGTTTAATTACCTTCAATTTATTTTCTTTTCCGTCAGCATATTCACTGGTTCCAAAATAAAAACTCCCATGAAAGCCACTAACCGTGACCTCCATGGAAGCTTAATTGTTTATATTGCAGAGATAATAACCCAATAAATATATAAGATATTGTAATTATTCAGTTATGAATTATTTAAAGTATTTCACACCGCTCTCAAATATCTTCATATCCTGCTCGCCGTAGATATTGATTGCTACAGACTCGCCGCGACGCTCTGAATGAGCCATCTTGCCGAGGATTCTTCCGTCAGGAGATGTGATACCCTCGATAGACATGTATGAGCCGTTTACGTTCCACTCCTCATCCATTGATACATTTCCGTCCAGATCAACATACTGTGTGGCAACCTGTCCGTTTTCAAAGAGCTTATCAAGCCACTCCTTCGGTGCTACGAAACGTCCCTCGCCATGTGATGCCGGATTGCAGTAGGTCTGACCAAGCTTAGCCTGTGCAAGCCATGGGCTCTTGTTTGAAACAACCTTTGTATACACCATCTTTGAGATGTGGCGGTTGATTGTATTGTATGTGAGTGTAGGTGACTGTGCATCCTGCTGTCTAATCTCTCCATATGGTACAAGTCCAAGCTTGATAAGTGCCTGGAAACCGTTACAGATACCAAGTGCAAGTCCGTCCCTCTCATTGATGAGCTTTTCAACAGCCTCTGTCATCTTTGCATTTCTAAATGCTGTTGCAAAGAATTTAGCTGATCCCTCAGGCTCATCTCCTGCTGAGAATCCACCAGGGAACATGATAATCTGAGATTTGTCGATTGCCTTTACAAACTCATCAACCGAATCACGGATATCCTCTGCTGTGAGGTTCTTGAATACCTTTACGATTGTGTCAGCGCCTGCTCTTTCAAATGCCTTAGCACTATCATACTCACAGTTTGTTCCAGGGAATACCGGAATAAATACTGTAGGCTTCGCCACTTTATTCTTGCATACATAGATATTCTTTGCATCGTAGAGACCGCTATTTACCTTGCTTGTATCGTCTGTTGCCTTTGTATGGAAAACGCCCTCAAGCTTTGCTGTCCATACCTTGACAGCTTCATCAACAGGAAGCACCATATCGTCACACTCGATAGTCTGCTTATCGTTTACATAGCCGACTACAGAGGCTGCATCTGAAATACCTGCTGCATCAATTACCTCTCTGACCTTTGAAAGTGCATCAACAGGAACCTCAGCTACGATATTACCAAAGCCAGGTGCAAAGAGTGTATCGCTTGTCACCTCATCCTCGATTGTTACACCAAGCTTGTTACCAAATGCCATCTTTGATACTGCTGCGGCAAGACCTTTTCCGTCAAGTGCATATGCTGAAACAATTGCGCCATCCTGGATAAGATTTCTGATTGCTGTATAAAGTGTCATAACCTGATCATATTTTGGAAGATCAAACTCATCCTTATCTATTGTAAATAGAACAAGCTGGTTGCCCTCCTTCTTGAGCTCAGGTGTGATGATATCCTTTTCCTTTGCCACATCCACTGCAAATGATACGAGTGTAGGCGGTACATCAATATCATTGAAGGTACCTGACATGGAATCCTTTCCACCGATTGAAGGAAGTCCGAAGCCAATCTGAGCATCATATGCTCCGAGGAGTGCTGCAAACGGCTGGCTCCAGCGCTTTGGATCCTCGTTCATTCTGCGGAAGTACTCCTGATATGTCATACGGATTTTGCTGTAATCTCCGCCTGCTGCAACGATTCTTGAGATAGACTCAAGCACTGCATATATAGATCCGTGGTATGGGCTCCATGATGAAAGATATGGGTCGAAGCCGTAAGCCATCATTGTTACTGTGTCGCATTTGCCATTTAATACAGGAAGCTTTGCAACCATTGACTGTGTCTCTGTGAGCTGGTAACGTCCACCATATGGCATATATACACTGCCTGCTCCGATAGAGCCGTCGAACATCTCAACAAGTCCCTTCTGTGAGCATACGTTAAGGTCTTCAAGCTCTGCCTCCCAGGCACCCTTCATATCTCCTGCCTCAACCATCTTGGCTACAGCAGGTGTGCTGATTTTGTCCAGATAATTGTCACTCTCGCAAGGCATCTCAACCTCAACATCTGTCTCCTGATGAGCTCCGTTTGTATCAAGGAATGCACGAGAGATATTTACTACCTCTTTGCCTCTCCACTCAAGCACAAGTCTTGGATCCTCTGTAACTACCGCAACCTCTGTTGCCTCGAGATTTTCCTCCTTTGCGTATGCAAGGAACTGCTCAACATCAGAAGGCGCAACTACAACTGCCATACGCTCCTGTGACTCTGAGATAGCAATCTCTGTTCCGTCAAGACCAGCGTATTTCTTTGGTACCTTGTCAAGCTCTATGCGAAGTCCGTCAGCAAGCTCTCCGATAGCAACAGAAACTCCGCCGGCACCGAAATCGTTACATTTCTTGATGATATGGCTGACCTCTTCTCTTCTGAAAAGTCTCTGAAGCTTTCTCTCTGTAGGTGCATTACCCTTTTGTACCTCAGCTCCGCATACTGATGTAGACTTTGTATTGTGTGCCTTTGATGAACCTGTAGCACCACCGATTCCGTCACGTCCTGTGCGTCCTCCGAGGAGAATGATTTTATCTCCCGGATCTGAGTTAAGTCTCTGGACAGCACGTCTTGGAGCCGCACCCATAACTGCACCGATCTCCATACGCTTTGCAACATAATTTGGATGGTAAACCTCCTTGACATAGCCTGTTGCAAGTCCGATCTGGTTTCCATATGAGCTGTATCCGTGAGCTGCCTCCCTGACAAGCTTCTTCTGTGGAAGTTTTCCTTCAATTGTCTGTGAAACCGGTACTGTAGGATCTGCTGCACCTGTTACACGCATTGCCTGATATACATATGTACGTCCTGAGAGAGGATCTCGGATTGCTCCACCAAGACATGTAGCAGCGCCACCAAAAGGCTCAATCTCTGTAGGATGGTTGTGTGTCTCGTTCTTGAAGTTTACAAGCCACTCCTCTGTCTTTCCGTCCACCTCAACAGGTACCACGATAGAGCATGCGTTGATCTCATCAGACTCTTCCTGATCATCAAGCTTGCCCTCTGCCTTTAATCTCTTCATGGCAAGAAGTGCAAGATCCATCAGGCAGACAAATTTGTCATTTCTGTCCTTGTAGATATTTGAAAATGTATTGAGATAATCCTTGTAGGTATTTTCAATCGGTGTGCGGTAGAAGCCATCGTCAAACTTGACATTCTTAAGCTCTGTAGAGAATGTTGTATGACGGCAGTGATCTGACCAGTATGTATCGAGCACACGGATTTCTGTCATTGAAGGATCACGCTTTTCCTCATTCTTAAAATAATTCTGGATATGAAGGAAATCCTTGAATGTCATGGCAAGTCCAAGTGAGTCATAAAGCTCCTTAAGATCTGCCTCTGCCATGTCCTTGAATCCGTCAAATATATGAACATCGGCTGGCTCAGGGAACTCTGTAACCAGAGTCTCAGGAATCTCCATACCGCATATTCTTGAATCAACAGGGTTTACACAGTAGTCCATGACAGCCTTCATCTGCTCGTCTGTCACGTCGCCCGAAAGTACATATGTTGTGGCAGTCTTGATAACAGGCTCCTCATCCTCTGCAAGAAGCTTTACACACTGCTCTGCTGAATCGGCTCTCTGATCGAACTGACCTGGAAGCGCCTCTACTGAGAACACCTTATCTGTGGCAGCAAGCTCAGGCTCACCTTCATAGATCACATCTACAGGCGGCTCAGCAAATACTGTCTCAAGAGCCTTTGCATATGTCTCATCTGATATGTTCTCAATATCATACCTGACAAGCACTCTCACATACTCAGCCTTGATACCCAGATAGTTCTTAATCTCTTCGTGAAGTTCCTTCGCCTTGACCGCATAGTCAGGCTTTTTCTCAACATACACTCTCTTGACCTTACTCATGTCATACCTCCATAGTAAAAGCGTTTTTGTTATTTCAATTCTTTAATAATAGCATTTATCTTGTTTTTTTTGTAGTAGTTTTTATCTTTTTGCCGATTTTCAGCTTATTTAAGCATAAAATTGTATCTTAACCCTGCATTTTCACCAAATATGTCATAACTTTTCCATGCTAGTTATGCAGTCTTCGTATCATCTTAAATATCACCGAATTCTGGTATATCATAGGTGAATTCTGACAGTAGAATATGATTCCGTCCGTCGGTGCGTATATGTCCGTCGTATTCTCGCCCGTCATCGGATTGATGATATTTGCAATTATGTCGCCTCGTACAACCTCGTCTCCCGGCTGGACAAGCTTCTTGAAGAAGCCGGCGGCATGCTCGGACCTTATGCTGAGCAGATCCTCCTCGTCCATGATGGTGGAAATGTATCCCGCATGGCAGTTGTATCTTATAACGCCCATACGTGTCAGGAATCTGAGCACTGAGGACACCGCCTGATTGGCACTCTCACCATTGATGGTGTCGGTAACTCCCGAATATACCGAGAAAGCCTCCGTGCCGCGCATCTGCCAGTTGTAGTTGAGCGTTGCCTTATCATATGATCTAGGCTCCGCTGTCAATACATACGGCATACCGAACTGGCTGGCAAGGCTGTTGCTCTGCTTGCCTGTCTCTATCATCCTGACGTGTGGGATAAACTCACCATCCATATAGAAGCTCGCAAACTGTATTCCGTATGCGTAGCCGGTGACCTTCTCCATCACCGCCGCTGCAATACGGCTTGTCGCCTGACCTTCAGGATTGCCCGGGAATGATCTGTTTATATCTGAATTGTCTGTTATCCAGTATTTCTTGCCCACATTGAACGAGCTGTAATTGATTGATGGTATCAGAAGTATCTTCTTCCCCGATACTATGGCGCCCCTCGCCTCCAGCTCCCCAAGCTTCTTTGCCAGAAGTGAGCTTATGTAGAGCTGCTGAAATTCATTTCCTCTCATGGCACCAACTATGCATGCAGCCTTGTCTCCGCTGCCATAGGAAAATCCCTGTATCTCGTACTCTCCTCTGTAGGCTGTGTTCATGGAATATATGATCTCTTTATTCATGGCCACCTCCGAAAATTCTGGCCACAAGTGACCCCTCTTCTATAACCGGATATTCTCTGAGTGAGAACACAATGCCGCTTCTCGGCGACCTGATGGTCTCCTCCACCGAGCCCGTGAGCACATTTACAATTCTTCCTATGATCTCTCCCTGCTGTATATATTCTGAGTGCTTTGCCACAGGAAGGAAGATTCCGCTGCTCTCAGCATTTACAAATACAACATCCTTGTCTTTTGCAAATTTAGGCTTATGTGCAGTCTCGACTTCGCCCTGCCATATTCCCATCTTCTTCATAAGAGAGAACAGTCCGTCCACTATCTGGTTCGAGTAATCGTAATCTATCTTGAGGGCAACGCCGGACTCCACTACCATACTCTTGACTCCGATCTCGTTGAGGGCATGTGCAAGACTTCCCTCCATGACCGTAGACGACGGATGTATCCATACAACATCCACATTCATGCACGCAACATACGGAGCAAGATCCGATGCCACGTCAGAATTAACCCTGACCTGTGGGATCTCCTTGATGTACACACTGCTGGAATGGACATCAACACAAATGTCCGCCCCCTCTATGTCCTTCATGACCTTTGCCGCTGTGTACTCTCCCACAGTTCCGTCCTTGGAACCTGGGAACAGAGTGTTCATATCAATGTCAAATACCGGCACATCCCTGTACTGCGCCTCAAGTCCCATCGGATTGATAAATGGATATACATCCACGATTCCAGTAAGCTTGTCAAAATCCTTCTTGATCCTTCTGATCAGTTCATAACATATGTACTGTCCGGCAACCTCATCCCCATGTATACCGGACACAATACACAGCCTCTTTTCATTTCCAGTTGGGAAATCCGGAGCCAGATGGTTCTTCTTCACCCTCATGACTTCCCCGATCAGCATGTTAGCTGATACTACAGTTTCTATCATATTTTGTCCACCTTGTATTATTTATTCGTTAGTAATTTTGCAAATTATCCCGGTACATAAAGAAAAGCAGGGTACTTGCCGTATCCTGCTTCTTGTACCTAAGTTATTATACATGATAACTGTCAGTTCTTCAAGGTATGTTGCCTACTCTGTGAGCCTGTTATGCCCTTTTCTTATACTCTATTCTGAGCTTGTCCGCTATGAGTGCGATAAACTCGGAATTTGTCGGTTTGCCTTTTCCCGCATTCACTGTATATCCAAACAAATCGTTGATGGTGTCTATCTGACCTCTGTTCCACGCCACCTCTATGGCATGTCTTATGGCTCTCTCTACGCTGGAGGATGTGGTCTTATATTTCTTCGCTATCGTCGGATAGAGAAGCTTTGTTATGTAGTTCAGCATGTTCACATCGTTGACCGCCATGATGATGCCCTCACGGATGTACTGGTAGCCCTTTATATTTGCAGGAATACCTATATCCCTGATGATATCCGTCACATCGCTCTCTATAGTATTCTCTATCTTGTGTGCCATACTCTTCTCTGTGAGACATGTAAGCTTGTCGTTCAGCCCTGACTCAAGCTCCTTCTTCTTCATATACATCTGTCTGAGTCTCGTCACAAGCTGCACCGGATTGTACGGCTTCAGGATATAATATGTCGCACCCATCTCAAATGCACATCTTATAAGTCTCTGTGATGACACCGATGTGAGTACCACAAATATCGTATTCTGATATTCAGGCAGTTCACTCATATGCTCCATCACTCCCAGGCCATCCATTCCCGAAAGGCAAATGTCTAGTATCACTATATCCGGCTTGTAGAGCTTTATTGATTCCACCGCTTCATCCCCGGTGCTGACCATATCAACTACTCTCATCTCGTCCTTTGATGCATATGTGGCGATCTGTTTTGCTATCTGTGTGCTGTCGCCATCAGCAATTACAATTTCGATCCCTTTGTTTCCCATAGTATCTCCCTTGTTATGTATAAATTTACAGGATTAAGCGCTTATCCCAACTGCTTTATAATAATATTAAATATGATATAATTTGTCAAGTGCTTTTAATATCGTTTTTAATATCACATATTATGACAACATTTTACTACAAATTACCCTGCATTTCTCATCTTCGCTTCCAGTCTTATCTTGTCGGCAATGAGAGCGACAAATTCTGAGTTCGTAGGCTTTCCTTTGCCCGCACTTATGGTGTAACCAAACAGTTCGTTGATAGTCTCTATCTTTCCTCTGCTCCAGGCCACCTCTATGGCATGTCTTATGGCTCTCTCCACCCTTGATGCAGTTGTGCCGTACATCTGGGCGATCGTCGGATAAAGCTGCTTTGTTATAGAATTCAAAATATCCATATCCCCCACAGCTATGACTATCGCGCTTCTGAGATACTGGTAGCCTTTGATGTGCGCCGGGACTCCTATCTCGTGGATTATCCTGGTCACCACCGCCTCCAGCTCGTCCGTCTTCTGCTCATTTTCATCCATCTTCAGAAGCTGGGTTGTATTGCTTCCGCGTCCTTTACATGCATCATCAAGCACACCTCTGACCTTTTTCTCATCGTATGGCTGTTCAAGCAGTCTCACCACTGCCTTGTCACCTATCGTCGAAAATACAAAGTCCAGATAATTTCTGTGCTGCTTCGATGAACAGAGCACAAATTTGACATTTCTCAGGTTCTTATTTCCAGATACGCCCTCGACCATATCCGTGATATCCGTACCGGGTATAACCTCGTCCGCGATCACTATGTCTGGCTTATCTTCTGCAATTTTCTTAACAGCTTCGTCACCCTTCTCACAACATCCAATGTACTCATAATCAGGCATATCCTCAAATACGTGCTTTAGCTGTTCAATTTCTCTTTTGTCATGTTTTACCATCATAACTTTAACATGACTCATGTTATACTCCTTCCCAAGTATAGTGACGGAATAACAATATTTACTTTTTTATTCCTGTTATTCCACTACGAACATTATATATAAATGTAGTTTTCTTGGGAATATATAGAACTTCGCAAGTTACGACAGCATCAGCTTCCGGAAAACATTTTTTCTACTGCGACTGACACCAGCAGACCACATACGCACATTTAATGAAAAAATGCGGCATATCTTCCCTTTTCGGGTCGATATGCCGCGCATGATCACTTCTCTTTTGTATGTTCTTTTTCTCTGAGTCTTATGATCGCATCATAGGCCGCCGGATTGTGCTCCTTCAGGTGCTCATCCATTCGTTTTCTTCTCGCCTTATATCTGTCGACAAATTCAGGATGCTCGCTCTCAAGCCTGTGAAGAAGCTGGCTCCGCCTGCGCTCGATACGCTCTGCAACAGAGTCCTCATCCTCGCCTGTGGCCCTCACGATCTCCT
>OHFW01001077.1_pt1 | contig 11231 bp, 7 predicted proteins | sample 1567601 | NCBI WGS metagenome assembly OHFW01 (sample SAMEA3879594, study PRJEB24766) | human gut metagenome | biome: human-associated habitat; feature: feces | place: USA | collected 1985/1987 | reverse complement strand
ATACAGTAGCTGTTTCAGAGTTCAGACCCAGTTCCTTGTAGTTGTCAACTTTTGCCTTAGAAGCGTTGAATGATACGAAATCGGGTTCTCCGTAGTTAGCCAGTTCTTCAGCAGTCGGGCGGATGAACATGTTAGTTACGAAGTGAGCCTGCCATGCCACTTCCATGATGAAACGTACTTTCATACGAGTAGCGGGGTTGGCGCCACAGAAAGTATCAACAACGAACAGACGCTTGCCGCTCAATTCCTTTACAGCCTTAGCCTTTAGGTCAGCCCAAGCTTCTTCAGAGCAAGGTTTGTTGTCGTTTTTGTATTCTTCAGAAGTCCACCATACAGAATCCTTGCTGGCTTCATTCATTACGAAGAATTTATCTTTAGGAGAACGACCGGTATAGATACCTGTCATTACATTTACAGCACCCAGTTCAGTTACCTGACCTTTTTCAAAACCTTCCAAACCTGGTTTGGTTTCTTCTGCGAACAGTACATCGTAAGACGGGTTGTGGATAATTTCCTTCACGTCTTGGATACCGTACTTGCTTAAATCTAAATTTGCCATTTCTTTTAATGATTTAAAATGTTGGTATTTGGTTTATAATCTCTTTCCTTAATCTCTTTTACCTTTGATTTACAAGGAAAAACGGGTGTAGAAAAGCTCTTTTTTTCCTGCTTTTCAGCAGGTCCCTTGTTTTTCGCCTACAAAAGTAATACTTTCTTTTTAAAGAAAAGCTCTATTAGAGAAATTTTTCTCTAATAGGAAATCTTTTATAAAACCATAACAATATCTGCTAACTGAATGTTGCAAATTGGGTGAAATTCGTTTACTTTGCACATCAAAACATTCTATAATTATGAAGGTTATCAACTTTGCCGAGACAAATTCTGTCTTGAACCAATACGTGGCAGAAATTCGTGATGTAGCAGTCCAGGGCGACCGTATGCGTTTCCGCCGTAATATTGAACGCATTGGAGAGATAATGGCGTATGAAATGAGTAAGGAACTGACGTATTCTGTCAAGCAGGTACAGACTCCCTTGGGAGTGGCGCCGGTCAGCACACCCGATGACGAGGTGGTGATTGCCACTGTTTTCCGTGCCGGGCTGCCCTTGCATACTGGATTCTTGAATATGTTCGACCATGCCGGGAACGCTTTTGTTTCCGCTTACCGTTATTATAAGGATAAGGAATGCCGCACGGTGGATGTACACATCGAATACATCGCTACTCCGGATTTGTCCAAGAAGACATTATTGATTGTAGACCCGATGCTTGCCACGGGAGAAAGTATGGAATTGGCCTGGAAGGCCTTCGTCACCAAGGGGATGCCGGCCAAGTTGCAGATAGCCTGTGTCATAGCCAGCCGGCAGGGCGTAGAGCATCTGGAAAAGCTGTTCCCTGGAGATGAAGTGACCTTGTGGTGTGCGGCAATCGACCCTGAGATGAACGAGCATTCCTATATCGTGCCCGGGCTGGGAGATGCCGGAGATCTGGCTTTCGGTGACAAGATATAAGGTTCATATATCTTTTCCATCAGCCTTTTTCCAAGTGCGGGCCTATAATGCCCCGGTTCATAATAATTGTGGATGTCTTCCGTGTATTCGTTGATACCGGTGAAATCAAACACATTCCGTTTTCCGAAGAAGCGCTTTAGCGTCTTTACGTCGGCATGGTTTATGTTGACCTGCAGGTAGTCGGGACTGATAATGATTTTTACATCGGTATCATGTTTCCGGCAAATCCACTTTATTTCCTGCAACAGATTGATTTGCTTTTCCCTGAGCACTTGGGGGGCTTCCCGGTATTTCCCGTCTCTATAATTCTTCATTTTCTCTTTGGTGAATTCTCCTTTCCGGTTTTCCCAGTACTTATCTCCCTCTTCCTTTATCATTTTCTCTCTGGGATTTAACACGTCATTGGTTACCGGGTTTCGGGTGGAGCCATAGGGGTTTATAACCCCTTTCATGTAAGGGCGATAGGTATGGAACAGCTTGTAGTCCAGATAGGGGAAGAGAAAGTTCGGGTAGAAGAAGGCTTGGCAGAATTCCTTCTGGAACTTGAAGTTGCTTATTCCCGATATGGCGGGCGGCAGAATGTTGGAATGTCCGGTCAGGCAGCGGTCGTTGTGCAATGATTCCTTGTCGATAATCAGCAGCAGGTTCTTGATTGTTGCACCTGCCTTGTCCAGTGCCTTCAGCTTCAGGCAGACGGCGGCAAGGCTTTCGGCATTTCCGAATAACCGTACGGCTCTTCCACCGTGGAGGTATTTTTCCCATTCATGGCATTGATAAGCCATAGTGCAGGAGTTTCCCATGATATAGGAGTCGATGGGGATAGTATCCCGGTTGTTCAGATACATCTGCCACCCCACGTGCCCTTCGTTTAGTACAACCGGGGTTTGGTCGTATCGTTCATAGTTCTTCAGGACCATGAAAGGGTCGTCCAGGAAATAGACTGCCAGTAGGGCTATAAAAGGGATAAAAAGGATAAATAGCTTTTTCATGAAACGTATGGCTGCGTTCCGTTCGCTGTTTTTCTTCATCATGTGTCTTTATTGTCAAAATTGTAAATATATGAAGCTGTCCGAGTTGAACTGTCCCAGTGTGAAGAGTATTATGGCGAGCAGATAATAGATACTCCATCTTACGGCTGCCGGCTGTCGTCCGAGGGCTTCCAGCAAATCATGCTTGGACATGAAATATTCGTAAACCAATATCAGTACGAGTGCGCTTCCTGCCACAATGCTGTTGTGGTCCGGCATTCCGATGTTCATTTCCTTCCAGCTGTAATGCACATCGAAGGAGAGGTGGCTGATGTAGTGGAACGCTTCGGCCATGGAGCCCGCCCGGAAGAATATCAGAGATACGGCAAAAAGTAGGTAGGTCCTTATGACGGATAGTGTGGCATATAAGCGGCTTCCCAATTGGGCTTTCAGTCTGCGGTGAAATGTCGTGGTCTTCATCTCGTAGAAGATGATGACACCTTGAATTAGTCCGTAGACAGCAAAGTTCCATCCGGCACCATGCCAGATACCCAGTCCCGTGAAGGTCAGCGCCAGACTTAGAAATACGCCCCATTGTCCCCATCCACGCAGGCTCGAGGACAACGGGAGGTACAGATAGTCGCGTACCCAGAATGAAAGCGACATGTGCCATCGGCGCCAGAAGTCGGCAGTGGTCTGCGCAATGAACGGCCGGTTGAAGTTTGGGCTGAGCTTGAATCCCAGCATGCGCGCTCCTCCCAATGCGATGTCGGTATATCCGGAGAAGTCGGCATACAGCTCTATCGGATATAGGAGGCATGCCATCAGCAATTGCACGCCTGAGGCTGTGTATACCGACCCGAAGACACCGTCTATGTATGGGGCGATGGAGTCGGCCAGTATCAGTTTCTTTATCAGTCCCACGACAATCAGTCTCATTCCGTAGACCATGGATGCATAGTCCGTAGCTTTGCAGGACTTCAGTTGGGGGAGCATGTCACCTGCCCTTTCTATGGGACCGGAAAGGAACTTCATGAAGAAGAGCATGTATATCATGAAGTCGGGCAGGCTCTTTTCCGGTTCTTCTTCTTGCCAATAGATTTCTGTCAGGTACGAAATGGCCTGGAAAGTATAGAAAGAGATTCCCAGCGGAAAAAGGATGTGGCAGTCTGTAAGCCGGTCGGCATACCGGAATGCCAACCAGCTCACGACCAGAAAACACACACCTGAAAAATAAATTCCCTTCATGCTGCTTTCCCGCTTGGTCTGTCCTATCCATTTGCCAAGGTAGAAGGTGGTAAGCGTGAGGATGAGGGCCGTTATCAGAAAAGTGAGGTGGTAGAAGCCTATGAAGAGGCAGCTGGCTGTCAGTAAGGTCGCTTTTCTGAATCGTGAAGGAAGCGTATGGTATAGAATGAAAGTACACGCAAACAGTACGACGAAGTTCAGGGATATGAATGACATTTCCTAGTTGGTTTTGGTTAAAATGGCATGGCAGATGTCTCCCACGTTTTTGAGTTTTACAATATCTCTGAAGGTGAAGCGTACATTGAATTTCTTCTCTATCTTGTTTATCAGTTGCATGTTGGTCAGTGAATCCCATCCTTCCACATCCTGGGCGGTGGTCTCATTGTCAAGTACAATGTTCTCTCTTTTCAGTACCTCCCGAAAGATGAGGCTCATTTCATTCAAAATAGTCTGTGTATCCATTGTCAAGTTTAAATTAGTTCTTGTATTTTCTTTCTGTCTGTTTTGCTACTGGTGTTCAGCGGAAACTGTTCCAGGCAATGCATATGCTTGGGAATCATGTAGTAGGGAAGCCTGCTATACAGATATTCCTCCATCTGCTGTTTGTCGAGCTGTTTCTTCTCTACGACGAGATGTAGTTCGCACTGATTGCCGTTGTCGTATTTGGGAATGACGACTACACGGCATTCACCGTTGAAAAAGTTTTTTGCCACATGTTCAATCTCGCTCAGCTCGATGCGAAATCCTTGTATCTTTATCTGTGAGTCTTTTCGTCCGCAATAGATGATGTCACCGTCGGCATCCATCCGGCAGAGGTCTCCCGTCTTGTAGTATACTTTTCCATTGGCGGTCTCTACGAGGCATTCCCCGTTTTTTTCGGGAGCATTCCAGTATCCACCCATCACTTGATTGCCGCTAATCCATAGTTCGCCGGTTTCTCCGGTAGGCAGCGGGCGACCGTCGTTATCCATAATTAGGGCATCGATGCCTTCGAAAGGCCTTCCGATAGCGGTCATGCCGTTGTGATGCTTGCAGGAGGTGACGGGTATCCGGTAGGCAGTGCAGTAGATGGTTCCCTCTGTCGGTCCGTATAGGTTTATGAAAGAGGCATTGGGGACACATTTTCTGAAAGCATCCAACAGCTCCGCGTCAGAAGCCTCGGCAGTAACCACTAGATATCTAAGTGCGGGGAGGTGTATCTCCGGAAAATAGGGACGTAGCAGCTGGAGCAGTGAAGGGGCCACGGCAGCGAAGGTCAGGTCGTATTTTTCCAGAGTTTCAATTACGTTGATGTATTTCACGCCTTCCGGAGAAACGGTGTATATGCAAGCACCCAGCGTCAGCGGATATAGAAAGGATACGATGGAAACGTCAAAAGTGAGTTCGAACATCTGCAGCATCCGGTCGTTCTCGTCCAGTTGCCAGCCGAGGCGGTGGTAGGCGGTATAGAAAGCATTCAGGTTACGGCGGGAGATGGGTACTCCTTTGGGTTCGCCCGTGCTTCCGGAGGTAAAGATGATGTAGGCATTTTCCTCTTCTGCCGTATGGAGGATGTCTTCTGCGGCATGGAACGTGGCGGAGTTCTCTGCCTGCTCTATTTCGGAGGTACATATCAGTTCCAGATTCCGGGTGTCGAGGTTCAAGACATGGATATTCTCGGTATGCAGCACGAGGCGAATGCCTGCCGAGTCGGCAATTCTGTCGTTCCTATGTTTGGGGTAGGAAGGATGCAGGATGACGTATGTCTTTCCGCAAATCAGTGCAGATAGTATGGATGCGTATGTTTCCAGTCTGTTTTCTGCGACGATGCCGATAATTTTGTCTTCTCTGTCCTTGAATAGGGAGGATATTTTCTGTACGCAAGTTGCCAGCTCTCCATAAGTGCAGGCCGTGTCTTCGATGACGAATGCCGGTCGGTCGGCATATTTGCCGAAGGCTTTCATGATGTCGCCAATCAAGTCATTTGGATACTTTTTCATTTAGTCCGTTATGTTATAGTTCAGTTTTTGCGGAAGCGATGTTTGTCCGTCGTTCATTAAAGACAGTGGTTTCCCGCAATCTCCCTACCGGGAAATCCTTAAGATTTCTAAAAAAGGAGGGATACTGTTCGGAATAAAAGAAACAGAGGGGGCAAATACATACTCACCACAGGATAACACGGATTAACACTGCTAAAAGCTCTTTATTATCAGAACTCCTAAGGCAATCTGTGTTAATCCGTGTTATTCTGTGGTGAGTATGATATACTCTTCGGGCAAAATGGGTTTGCGAACAAAGTCCTTATTTTGCCCAGAACAGTTTGTGGTAGTAAGTGTCTTCGGCTGACACCTCTTTATAGTAGGGATTGTAGTTGACTTCCGTATTCGGGTATCTCCAGCGGTTCGGCACATTTGTGATGGTACCGGCCACTTCGGGGAAGGCCAGGCCGGACGGATAGCCGGTACGTCGGATATCACTCCATGCCTCACGACTGGCTAGGAAACCGAAATGCAGCCACTTTTGGGTAATGATAGCATCCAGCTTGTCTGCATATTCCGTGCTGTTCCATTTGGCAGCAGCGAAAGAGGCTGTTTCTTCGGCAGTGGGGGCATTATACCGGCGTGCGTTTTCACCCGTACTTACCGAGTCGTAATAGTAGTAAAGCGTGATGGACTGGCTGACAGCCTTTTTGAACTCTTCTTCCGCTTTTGCTTCATTCTTTGCCACTCCATACCCCATTTCATAGGATTCCGCTTTCAGGAAATGGATTTCGGGTGAGGCCATTATCAGCATGTCGAATTTATCGTTTTCCCAAAAGAAACCTTTCTGCGTGATTTGTGAGAAACCGGTGTTGCTGGTATTGACTTCGTCTTGTGCCTGCGAGTTGTAATATTCCGTCAGCTCATCTGCCACGGTAAGGTCTGTGCCCAGATAACGGTGTTCGTCCAATTGACCGGTGTTTTGGTTGGTAATCTTCACGGGATTGAAGTTGAGCAGGATGCGCGGGTCGTCTTCTCCTTTCACATAAACGCCGCTCAGTGGGTCATTGCTGGTCATATCATAGTTGCCATGGCCCAGCATGCGGTCGATGATGGCGCCCGAAGCAAGTCGGTTAGTTACCCAGTCACCCAGTCCGTGGCCTGCGGTGAAGTTCAGTTGCCCAGACTTCTGGTTGACAATGAGAATGTTGTTTTCTTGTTCCTCTATCAACGGATAGGCTGACGGATTTTCCAGGATTTCCTTGATGGCGGTACGGCCTTCCGCCTGCAAGTCTCCTTGCGCGGCTACGCGCATGGCAAGGCGCAGTCGCAAGGAGTTTGCATAGCGTTCCCATTTGTCCATGTCCCCGTTGTTGATAAAGTCTTGTGTATTGAAGTTCCTCGGTGTGGGGATGGAACGGAACCGTGGAGCAATTTCTTTGAGCTCATCAAGAATGGTTTTATAAATATCCTCGGCCTTGTCATAATGAGCATACGATTTACCTACATCGTTGGTAAGCGGCAGCGTACAAGCTTCCGAGAAAGGCATATCCCCGAAAACGTCCACTGTGGCGGCAAAGAAATCGTACAACTGTACTTTGGCGGCAAGATAGAATGCCTCGTCCTGGGCTTGTTCTGCCGCGCTTTCTTCCTCGTAGAGAGATTCCAGCTTACGGAACTGGGCCAGTGCCGAATACACATTGTCCCACTGTCCGTCAATAGCGGGTATATAGCCGGGGGTATACATATCCGTAGTGTTGGAGTAGCCGAAGGTTTGTGCATACTTGCCCGTAAACTGTGAATCGAATCCGAAGAACCGGTTGTATTCGTAAACATCATAGTCCTTTACTTTTTGGAAGACTCCTACCATCAGATTACTGATGGTGACTTGGGTTACTTTGGAGGGGTCTTCGTATTTGCTGTCGAAGTCATAATCCGTACAGCCTGATGTTGTCAGGAGGAATGCTCCCAATGAAACAAGAGATAATATCTTTGTCTTTTTCATACTCTTTTTTGTTTTTTGGATGGTTGTTTTGTCAGAAACTTGCACGAAGTGAAACACCGAAACTGCGGGTAGCTGTGGTAGAACTTCCCACGGTAGCCTGGTTGGCCCAGGATGTTCCGACGGACGACTCCGCATCGTAGTTTTTCAGTGCTTTGTAGAAGTAGAAGAGATTACGTCCGAAGACCGACACACTCAGCCGGCCCAGTCCCAGTTTGGAGATCATCTTTTCGGGAAATTGGTAGCCGATGGTCAATTCACGCAGTTTGACATAAGAATTGTCGAATACCGAATGGCGGTATGTCAGCTGTTCGGCCTCCGTTCCCCAATTATAGGTGGTGTTGTAGTAATAGCCTGCCGGAATGATACGTGTGTTTCTTTCGCCAGTGGAGGCCACTACACCCGGAAGAATGATGCCGTCGTGGTAGATTATCTCTCCGTTGGGGCCGACACCCGTGGAAGGGTCTACTTGTACCGGAATTCCGCTGGAACTGTTGTCGCCCGGATAGTAATAGGATAGTCCGCCGTGTTCCGTATCACGGTACTTCAGGGATTCGGGTGTCAGACCCACTGCGGTGGCATATTGGTTCATTTCGTTGATAACATCTCCTCCGATGCGGAAGTCGATACTGAAATCGAGGAATACATTCTTGTAGGAGAAAGAGTTGAATAGACCTCCTACGCCTGCCGGATTGATGTTGCCGACTTTCTGCAATTCGGTTTGGTTGAGGTAAAGACCTTTATCGGAAACGAGGTACTCACCGTTTTCGTTCACCTGGGGAACCTGCGCATAGATGTCACCCATTGGCTGGCCTTCCACAGCTTGTATTTTTATTCCACTACCTCCGGAGTTGAGTATTTCCAGATAGGGCACTCCATCGGCCAGTTTCACTACTTTGTTCTTATATACACCATAGTTGGCTGTCAGGTCCCAGCGGAAATCTCTGGTCAGTATGGGAGTGGCACTGATTGATATATCCCAGCCGTGGTTGGCTACCTCGCCCACATTCATCAACACATTCTTTACGCCTGATGTGGAAGGTTGCGGCGTGGAGAGTATCTGGTCCTTTACACGGTTGTTGTAGTAAGATACATCTATACCCAACCGGTTGTTTAAGAACTTGCTTTCCAGACCTATCTCGTATTCGTACTTCTTTTCCGGACGGATATCTGCATTCCCCCATGAAGAGGGAATGGTGTTCCAGGTGAATCCGTTGTCCGAACCTTGCTCGTAGACGATATTGGCGGTATAGGTTTCAGGAGCATTTCCTACGATACCGTATGAGAGGCGCAGTTTTCCATAGTTCCACCATGACGGCATGTGGAAGGCTTGGGTGAAGAGGAAACTCAGATTGGCGGAAGGATAGAAAAAACTTTGGTCTTTTAGGGTAGACGAGCGTTCCTGGCGTCCGGTCAGTTCAAGGAATAGATAGTTGTCCCATCCCAGGCTCAGTGTACCCATATAGCCGGTTTTCAGTAGTTCCATACGTTGCAGGGTACTGCTTGGCGTGTAGCGGCTGGCATTGAGGTCGAACCAGTTTTCCGTGACAAGCCCGCCATTGGTGGAGACCCTGATATTGTTCATATTTTCGTAGCGTCCGGTCCAGCCTACGGTGGCGGCAATGTCGAAGCGGTTGATATTATAGTTGAAGTTCAACATAACATCTCCATAGACAATGTCGTAACGGCGGTTGATGCTTTGGAAACTGCCGCTGGGGTCGTATAGTGAGTTAGGGCGTTCTGTTTCATATTCCAATGTCTGCTTGGTGTTTGTTATATCTGTGGCAAGTTGGGCGCGGAGACTCAACCAATTGGTAATCTGCCAGGTGGGGCGTACCATACCGATGAGGCGGTTCTCCGTTTCCTTGCTGTGATGATGGTACATGTTCCAAAGCATATTCGATACGCCATTCAAATATCCCGGATTGTATGCCCATGCCTCGTCCGGAGTGAGTGTGGCGTCACCACCTACGGCATAGGTATTGCGATAGCCCAGGCTGGTGACATAGCTCTGTTTCAAATAAGGAATATCCATGAAAGAAGAGAACATATTGCTGAAACTGCCATATAGGTTCAATGATGTTTGAGGACGGTTTTTTACGTCTTGTATGATATAGTTCAGTGAGTATTCCAATGTCAGCGGTTTTGCCAGCTTGTAGGAACCGGTCAATTTGAAGTTGTGCTTTGTAAAACTGCCGGTCAGTGAATTGGGCATCTCGTCCATAAAGGTGTATGAGAAGCGGTTACTGCTCGTCTCCGTACCTTGCGAAATGGCGAGGTTGTACGTTTGGTTCCACCCTGTACGGAACAATTCTTTCCAGGGATTGTCCGTAGTCGGAAGATAGGGGCGAACCTTACCGTCCCAATATAACACGTCGCTTCCGTCATATTTCGGGCCGAAGCTTTTGTAACTTTCACCATTCATTGTACGCTGGTAGAAACCGCCTGTCTGCTTCTCGTAATCGCTATATTCTGTGTTGTAACGTCCCGGACCGTATACGGTCTGCACTTTCGGCAGGTAGGCGGGCAGATTGGCGGTTACCTGTGCTGTGAAATCCACTGTCAGCTTACCGCTTTTGGCGCGTTTACTGGTGATGACTACTGCACCGTTTGCAGCTTCTGAACCGTAGAGCGCCGTAGCTGAAGCTCCCTTCAACACGCTCACGCTTTCGATGTCCTCCGGATTAATGTCTACCAAACCATTGGAACGTATCTGTCCGTCGTTACCGAATTCAGCGAAATCGGTGCTCTTGCCCGTTCCGCCGTTACGGATAGGTACACCGTCCAGAATGATGAGCGGTTGATTGTTGCCTGTAATAGATGTCAGTCCGCGTACATTGATAGATACTGCGCCGGCAGCACCTCCTTGTGTCTGTGTAATGCGGATGCCCGGCGCTTAGCCGTACATGGCGGATGCGAAGTTGGTTGCTCCGGCCTTTACTATTTCATCCGATTCGATGGTGCTGACGGCATAGCCTAATCGTTTGGTGTCTTTCTTGATGCCCATGGCTGTAACAACTACTTCTTTCAGCTGTTGCGAGTCTTCTCTCAACGTCACTTTCAGATCACCTTGTTTTTTTCGTTTTGCCAATCTGATTTCGCGGGTGGCATAGCCCATATAGGCAATGGATAATGTTGCGTCGGTGGGGACTGTCAGTATAAAACTCCCCTCCACATCCGTAATGACGCCGTTGTTAGTGCCTTTCTCTATGACACTGGCGCCGATAAGCGGCTCACCTGTCGCATCTCTTACAACACCTTTAATTGTCTTGCTTTCCTGTGCATTGGCATTTCCGGTCAATAGGAATGCCAATGCTACAATCATAATACCTAATACCTTTTGAAAATGTAGCTTGCAATGTGAAGCACAGCTCCATTTTTTTTTGATAGACTTCATATTTCCACAAATTATTGCTTGTATAATTAAAATCCGTTGGATTTTTTGCTGATATTATGGGACAAGCGGTATGCCAAAAATGGTATGGGGCGTTTTTTTGATAGTTTATGTATGTGATATTCAGATGTTTATTTTTTTATAAATACT